>ENA-UENX01000121-UENX01000121.1-marine-metagenome-genome-assembly--contig:-NODE-121-length-40700-cov-3.647872_pt1 | contig 40700 bp, 28 predicted proteins | sample MGYA00237875_ERZ529327 | MGnify/ENA primary metagenome ERZ529327 (study PRJEB26372, sample SAMN05368347) | marine metagenome | biome: cultured habitat; feature: ocean water; material: water; isolation... | reverse complement strand
AAAATGAAAATCGCATCTATAATCTGCACTCCTTAGTAGATATGAGTGAAGATGGTGGAAAGACCTTCCGAACCATCCTACCATACTTCGGGGTACACCCGGATCATCATGCCATGTGGATTCACCCTAATAATCCGAATCTGCTGATGGAAGGTAATGATGGAGGGTTGAATATCTCCCGTGATGGAGGTAAGAACTGGCGCTTTGTAACCAACTTGCCTTTGGCCCAATTGTATCACATTAATTACGACATGGAGATTCCCTACAATGTTGGCGGAGGCATGCAAGATAACGGGACTTGGGTTGGACCAAGCTCTGTTTGGAAGGCCGGTGGGATCACCAACGCAGATTGGCAAGAAGTATTCTTTGGAGACGGTTTTGATCTCGTCTTCAAGCCGGACAATAGTCGTTACGTTTATGCCCAATCTCAGCAAGGGAATGTAGGATTTGTGGATAGAGAAACGGGTGAGTCACGCTTTATCAAACCCGTTCACCCAGATGATGTCAAACTCCGCTTCCACTGGAATGCAGCGATCGCTCAGGATCCTTTTGACAATTGTGGAGTGTACTTCGGTAGTCAATTCGTTCACTATAGCGATGACTGTGGGGAAAACTGGACAATCCTTTCTCCTGACCTTACCACGAATGACACTAGCAAGCAAAAGCAACACATTAGCGGCGGTTTAACGATCGATGCTACCGGTGCGGAGAATCACACGACGATCCTTGCCATTGCTCCAAGTCCATTGGATAAAAATGTAATTTGGGTAGGCACGGATGATGGAAATCTACAATTGACGCAAGATGGCGGAAAATCTTGGACTAACCTTGGCGATAAATTGCCAGGCGTGAAGGCAGGCAGCTGGATTCCATATATCGAATTGTCTCAAAAGAATAAGGGAGAAGCCTTTATCATCGTCAATGACTATCGTAGAAATGACTGGCGCCCGATGGCCTTTCACACCAATGACTTTGGCAAAAGCTTCAAGCGTATAGCTGATGAGAAGCAAGTTAGTGGTCACGCCCTTTCCATCGTACAAGATCCGATGGCACCGAATCTACTATGGCTAGGTACGGATTTTGGATTGTATTTCACCATCGATGGCGGGGACAACTGGAATAAGTGGAATCATGATTTTCCATCTGTGAGTACGCGTGATTTGAAGATCCATCCAAGAGAGCATGACTTGATTATCGGCACCTTCGGTAGAGCCGTATGGATTCTAGATGATCTTCGGCCAATCCGTGAGATTGCTCAGACCAAGGGAGCGGTGCTAGATCAGGAGTTTGCCTTGTTTGATGCCCCGGACGCCTACCTAGCCAATTACCGAAGCTATCAGGGTATTCGCTTTGCGGCTGATGCGGACTTTAGAGGAAGCAACCGAACTACGGGTGCGATGATGACCCTCTGGGTGAAAAAAGACGCCAAGAAGTCTGAAAAGGCAGGTGAACCTTCCGCTGCTGGACCGAAGAAAGGTGCCAAGAAAGGAGGTAAGAAGAAAGCCAAATTCGTGATCATGGATAGCAAAGGAGATACGGTGCGTCATTTCAGCCGTGACCTCAAACCAGGTATGAATCGCCTCGTTTGGCCATTGAACCGAAACGGAGTGGCTTACCCATCAAGAAGTCCTCGCCGACCTAATGCTGATCCACCTTCCGGTGGTTCTGTGCTTCCAGGCGTCTACAAGGTAGTGGTTAACTATGGAGAAGACAAAGACTCCACCATGGTGACCGTTCATCCGGATCCTCGCCGTACGGTGAAGCTATCCGATCTTCAAACGCGGGAAGAGATGGCGGCTGACTACCAAAGTATCGTAGAAAGAGCTACAGCAGGTTTCAAACAATTACAGGACGCCTCCAAGACCATCCAGCGCGTAAATGGTGCTTTGGTTAATGCACCAGATACGATCAAAAAAGCCATCACCAAGTCTGGCAAAGCATTGCAAGACAGCATCAAGGTGTTAGAGAAATTGTACATGACGCCTAGTGGTCTAAAAGGCATCCAAAGATCTAGCGACAATGTGATGGGAGCCTTATTTGGTGTACGTCGATACTTATCTGATGTAGAGGGAGAACCCAGCCAGATGGCAAAGGTTACTTTAGAGAAGGCTAGAAGAGAAACGAAAGCTGTTTTGGAGAAGATAAATGCTTTCTTTGAAAAGGACTTCGCGGAATATCAGAAGGAAGTAGAAGCGGTGCAGTTCTCCTTGTTTAAGGAGCGAAAATCGCTGAAATTAGAATAGTAGTTTAGGGATGTTGAAGGTTTAAAGTTGTACATTTTTCGATTTTGAACCTTCAACTCCCAACCCCCATACTTGATACGCGCCCGATCATTGCTTCCTTGCCAGCAACATAAAAATTATCCAACCTAAGAAGGTCAGACCAGCAGCAGCAATCAATGGGAGAGAGCTGTCAATTGCATTGATATAGCCAGCAATTAGTGGTGGTATCATTTGCCCCAGGGAATTCATGGATTGATTGATCCCCAAGATCTCTCCTTGCCGCTCAGGTCCCGTCTGTGAAGAAATCAGAGAAGTCATATTGGGAGAGGTGGTGCCTTGGAAGATGGCTACAAAAGGGTTTAAGACATAAAACCAGATAGCTTCAGAAGGTACCAATAGCACGAGTAAGGCGAGACTCAGTCCGAAGATCGTCACCGATAACAATTGGGTCGATCTAAACCGATTTGATAGCTTACGCACAATCACCCCCTGCGTAAAGGCTAACCATAATCCGATCCAACCATATAAAAGCCCAATATTTTTCTCAGAATAGCTGAATTCCTGTATAAGATATACCGAGAAGAACTGCGTGAAAAAGGAAAATCCTAAGGAGAGGAGGAGTACAACCAAGAAAATATATCTGAGTTTGGGGACTTGAAAGGATAGCGCAATATTCTGAAACCCTTTGAATAAGCTGATACTGGATGTCCGAGATTCCTTGAGGGTTTCCGGGAAAGCAAACTGAACAAATATCAAGTTCAATAAAGTCAGAATAGCCGTAAACCAAAAAGGGGTGGCGTGGCTGAAGCCACTGTAGACGGTCTCGTCAGCCAAAAGTCCTCCGATGGTAGGTCCAAGGATGAAGCCTAAGCCAAAGGCCATTCCTACCAAACCAAAATTCTTAGTTTTTGATTCTTCATCACTAATATCAGCAATTGAGGAAAGGATAATGGCGATATTCCCACCCATAAATCCCGGAATCATTCGGCTAATGAACAGTAAGATCAGGTTCTGCTGTAAAATCGCCCAGGCGAACAATAAATAACCCACCATCGTTCCTACCAAAGACATCGATAGGATTGGCTTTCGGCCAAACCGATCTGAGATGGTTCCCAAGAGCGGCGCCCCAAAAAACTGCATAAAAGGGAAACAGGCGATCAAGAACCCATAGGTGACCGATCGATAGGTATTGCTCACCTCTGCTGCAAAAAAGGAAGAAGAGGGATCAAAAAAGATCACCGGAATGACTGGGATAATAATCCCCACCCCCAGCATGTCTATGAATACTGTCAGAAATATGATGAAGAGTGGTGATCGTTTACCGCTAGCGTTTTGAGCCATTCCAAAAATTTTGCGCAAGATAGTCCTTACTTTCGAGGAATGATAAATTGCACACTACAGCTTATTGCTGGATTTGTACATTCTGGCTTTCAGTTAAGTACTCGGACATGACTAGGCAAACATTCATTAGGGCTGAGTTTTGGGCCCAATCGAGGCGAAAAACCTACCTACGGCAGGCAAGCGTAGGCGATGCCCCTGCATCGCCGAGGCTTTTCATCGTTGGGTGAGTCCAGAAATCGCCTAAACGGATATGTTCGTTTAATCATGGCCGAGTACTTAACAACCTCCTTTGCAACAAATATGCAGGCAACTTTAGTCTGATCACGTTTACAATTGTTAATTAATTCAAGATGCGAATTCAACTTTCCTCACTTCACCTTTTTCTATTATTCCTTCTACCCTCTTTCATTGTAGCTCAAGATAGTGCAAGTAAAAGAGTTGATGAATTATTCAGCGAATGGTCAAATACCAACTCTCCGGGTTGTGCCTTGGCAGTGATAAAGGATGGACAAATTATCCACAAACGAGGATATGGGATGGCTGATCTGGAACATGATGTACCTATTCGCCCTTCTTCTGTATTCTATATTGGTTCCGTGTCTAAGCAATTTGTGGCGGCTTGCATGCTGTTACTCGATGAACAAGGCAAGATTGATTTGGACGCAGATGTTCGAACTTATATCCCTGAGTTTCCAGACTATGGTTACAAAATAACGATCCGTCATCTTATCCATCATACTAGCGGAGTCCGCGACAATCTCACTCTTTGGGAGTTAGTCGGTAGATCGCATCTGGAAGAAATTCCGGAAGAAGAAATCTTTGATATGATATGCCGACAAAAAGAGCTCAATTTCGAGCCGGGTACACGGTATATGTATAGCAACTCTTGCTATTTCCTGATGAGTATTATTGTAGAAAGAGCAAGTGGTCTAAGTCTACGCGAATATGCCGACAAGCATATCTTCCAACCCCTTGGCATGCAAAACAGCATTTTTGGAGATAATAATCGAAGGATAATCCGAAATCGGGCCTTTGCCTACGGCAAAAACTCGGATGGGAGCTTCAATAGCATGTTGATGCGTTTTGATCTAGTGGGTTCTGGAGGTCTCTATAGTACCGTGGAGGATCTCTTCCTTTGGGATCAAAATCTTTACAACAATAAGATAGGAAATAGAGGCCAGGCCTTTGTAGAAGATATGTTGACCAATGGTAAGTACAAAGATGGAAGTGAGGTAGATTATGCCTTTGCGCTGGTGAATGGAGAATATAAAGGATTAAGGACGATCTCGCACAGTGGCGCATTAGGCGGATATCGAGCTTATTTTGTTCAGTTTCCTGAACAGCAATTTTCGGTGATCATCCTCAGTAATTTCGAAAACTTCCTACCACAAAATTTAGCCCAGCAAGTAGCGGACATATATCTAGCCGATCAATTGCAGACCATTGTAAAAAAAGAAAAGAAAAAACAGGCGCCCCCGAAGATCATCAAGCTTAGTCCAAAACACCTAGCCGCAGTAGAAGGTCAGTATTGGAATTCAGCTATTGGTTACCCGTTAAAAGTCTACATGAAAGCGGATACACTGCGACTATTTGATGAAGATTGGGGAGAAAGAACATTAGCACCAACGGGCATGCGCCACTTTATGTTATCAGGAATGGATAATGAAGTAGGTATTCGTTTTTTCCCAGCTACCAAGGATAATGCCATGCAATTAGCAGTAGAATTCAATGGAAGGGAAGTTGCTCGTGCTAATCAGATCAAGGTGCAAACCGTAACGGCTGAAGAAATGAAGAATTTATCCGGTAGCTACTATTCTCCCGAACTGGACACCCGCTATCAGATCAAAACAGAGAATAGACAACTCTGGCTCAAGCTCAAGAACCAAGGTTGGAAACCTATGAAGCGGGTGAAGCAAGACCTTTACACCCAGGCGCGGGTCGGACAGTTCAACTTCACCTTTAGCAATGATGGCCAGGTGTCAGGATTCAGTCTAGATGCTGGCAGGGTACAAAATCTGAAGTTTTCAAAAGTGGAATAGAAACCAAGCAAACAACGTCAGTCCAATAGCTTAACATATCATTTGCACTTATTTGAAAGCCATTAACAGGCATTCCTATACATCGCCTATACATTTGTAGTGACAATCATTTCAATTAAACACCAGCCAATTGGCCTACAAATTCACTGCAAATGAAAACCAAGTGCTACCTAATGCTAGGTCTACTGTTGACCAGTTTTACCGCTTATAGCCAAGCGAGCTATTTGGACAAAAACAATCAAGAACATCTCTGGGGAAAAATCCAACTGAATGACCTACAAGAAGCCCCTTTCCAAGATTGGTTTACTAGTAATTATGACGCTTTTCAACCTGAACTAGGAGAAGAATTCCCTCGAACCCAATTACAGGATATGGAAGTAACCATCTTTCTCGGCACTTGGTGCGGCGATAGTAAACTGTGGGTTCCTCGCTTTGTTAAACTTTGGGATGAGTTGGGTTTAGATAGAAAGCAACTGCACTTTGTGGCACTCCACAATAAATCATCCGTCTATAAACAAGGACCAGATGGAGAAGAAAAAGGGCTTAACATCCATCGAGTCCCTACCTTCATTTTTCAGCAAAATGATGAAGAAATAGCACGAATCGTCGAAAGCCCCTTAAACTCTATGGAGGCAGACCTTGCGCAAATCAGCCTCGGCTTTCCTTCCACTCCTCGCTACCGTGGCGCCAACTATCTGTCACAACTTTTCCAGGAGGTTCCCTTGGATAGCCTACAGCAGCATTATCCTACTACCTTGCGAAAAATCTATCGAGAAGTACACACCAGTAGCGAGTTGAATACTTATGGTTACGTATTAAAGGCAGCCGGTAGGGACAAAGAAGCTCTTTTCTCCTTTCAACTCAATGCCCGATTGTTTAGACACGATCCCAATGTTCACGATAGTCTGGGGGAAATGTATTTTCACTTGAAAGATTATGAGCTAGCTAAAGCGGCTTATCAACAGGTATTGCATTTAGAGGCGGAAAACGAAAATGCACAGGACATGTTGACAAAAATTGAAGACGTATTGGCTAAGAAATAGATGATAAGCGGGTGTGTCTTGTCTACATCAACAAGCACACCCGCCAATAAAAAGCTGTAGTAGGCTTTATTTCCCTAGTGGTACTAGTATTCCTACTCCAAAGTCGATACCTAGAGAAGTAACTTCATCATCCATGGCCATCGGCGTCAAACCATAGTCCATATTAGCATCGATAAATACTTGGCTTCTACCGGTTTTGAAATATACACCCGCGCCAATCACAGCCGCTGCATTGAATCGATTGTACTCCTCCTTTGCCAAATCAATGGCTTGAGAATCCGATTCTGTAGATATGTCATTTCCATCGATCACCGAAAAATCACCACTTCGACTTCCGGTCATGGCATATCCAAAGCTAGCTCCAGCATTCAAATACATCCCAACACCTTTAGTCCCAAGTTTGATTTTCATCAAAAGCGGAAGATCTAGATAATTGATCTGTTCTTGATAATTGAACTCGAGTCCTTGCTCCTCTAGAGAAATGGCGAATCCTCTCGCATTCCAGTTCACACCAGTGACAAAGCCAATCTTGGAAGTCATTTCAACCTCCACTTGTACGCCAAAGGAGGGCGCTGCAATAGCATCTAGTACAAAAGATTCATCGTCCAACTCTGCCATGGGGATAGATCCTTTGATGCCTATTCGAGGGCCAATACTAACCTGAGCATTGATAGAAGAAACGATGAAGAAAAGTCCTAGCAATACAAATAAGTTTCTAATTGGGTTTTGCATGTTATTTGGTTTTTTGGTTGATAATCACGGGACAAAGAAAGATCAAAGCTCGGCTCTCCTCTACTTTTAGTCATTGAAGTGGGAAATCCAGCCGGTGAAGAGCCTGACTAGAATAGTAAACTCATCACATTGACCATCCACTCAAAATATAGAACCGCCCGCTCAAGCAAGCTAGCGCCTCAATGACTTTGCCCCTACTTTTGTTTTGTATTAGTCAACAAACGCTTTTGTAAGCACCCGATAAAAACCCGAATGCACACCATGACGTGATACCGGAGCTGAAAGATGGCGCGCAAGCGTAATTTATTTTTCGCTTCGGTATATACGGAGGCCCCAACAAATTCATTAGGTGCCTGCGTATATATTCACCATAATAGTGGTTGAGAAAGGGTAGATTTAGGAGCCCACTTGTTATACCAAGTGGGTTTTTTTATGCTAATCACCCACCCGAAAACAATTAGACCCACCAACTACTCAACAAAATGTACGATGGCTCAGTCAGGCTGGAATTGGATCACTGTTCCGCCTAAATTTGCTGGACTTAAGTAGTCCAAAGCAGAGATCTATAACATTAGGACTAGTTACCTCAAACCATCAACGTGAAATCACCTGTAGCTCAATTACTCTCATCATTCCTACTGCTTAGCTTCTGGGGAATACCGCTCCAGAGCAATGCAGAAGTTCGATCTTGCCATATCGAAGCCTTCTTTGTGCAAGTTCCCAATGCTGGATGCCCAATGGAGAGATACCCGGTAGTCTTTAAACCAGCGCAGCCCCATCTAACATTCGCTCAATCACTGCGTGTAGAATTGCTTTCATCTAGGTTTTCATTCGAAGTAAAGCAAGGCAGCGCCCCGCATCGTTTTGACCTCAAACCTGGAACCTACCGATTTAAGATTACCAATACATCTAGCCCTTATTGCTCTACCATCCAAGACCTAACCGTTCAGCGAAGTACTGACCATCGCTCCCTAATTGCCGTCTGTAAAGACATCAGTATCCAGCTGCAAGCAGGAGGAGTATATCTAAGTCCGAAGGATCTTGCCGCTGACAGTCACTCCCCATGTAACCCGATAAAGTTTGAATTGGACAAATACTTTTTTTCGACCGCAGATATCGGCGTGAATAAGGTCAAAGTAAGTCTTGTGGATGCCCAAAATAGGAAACAAGGCTGCTATAGCACTGTGAATGTCCTGCCTTTACCTTCTTCCCCTAGCCAATCACCATTGGCAAGATTCGAACAAGGTGCCGCATCACCTTCAGAAATTGACAATGAGATTCTCGAAAGCGGTAACATTACTATGACTTCCAAAGGGTTCCCCTCTAGTAAGCGGCCAAACATATTGAGTCAGGCAAGATATGGGGATGGAGAGATAAAGGTGAAACTTTCAAGCTTGAAAGGAAAGGATCAAGCCAACGGGAAAGCTGGGCTGATCATCACAGAAAAGGGTGATTATGCATCCCCATTCCTTAGTCTATTATTGGAAGCCAACACGGGTACCCTCCATAAGGAATTTCGCCTGACTGCTGGAGGAGAAGTGGTAAAGGAATGGGAACATCGATTGCACCCGCCTAAATGGCTAAAACTGAAACGAAAAGGAAGTCACTTTAAGGCCTTCGCCTCCCACAATGGCTTACACTGGCAATTGGTTTACAGCACAAGTATGCAAACCGGAGCCGTTCTACATTGGGGGTTAATTTTAGAGAATGGGGGTTCCAGTAGTTCCACCATCGCTACATTCAACCACCTGCATATTTCTAGCGAAGCTAATCTTCCCTATCCCCTTTCCGATCAACAATCAAAGACGACAATAGAGCACAAAACCGTCTTGCCGGATGCATATTCTTCATCAAAATCAAAAACAATCATGGAACAAGAACAATGGAGCATATTCCCAAATCCTGCCCAGGATTATCTCGAAGTCACTTTACCGATTTGGAAGGACGATCGAGCAACCTTACACCTACTAAATAGTGCAGGAAAAGCAGTACTAGAAGAACACCTAGACGTGTTGAATGGACAATCACATTGGATGAATCTCGCTAGAGTAGCTCGAGGCGTGTACTACTTAAAGCTTCAAACCATAGAAGGGCAACATTTGACCAAAAAGGTAATTGTTGACAAATAAAAAGCGACTCGTTGAAGGAACGAGCCGCTTTCAATATCATAGATTATTTTATTTCTAATTATCTGGCGAAAGACACCGCGCGTTTCTCACGAATCACGGTCACCTTAATTTGCCCTGGGTATTGCATCTCGTCTTGGATCTTCTGAGAGATCATGAAGGAAAGATCATCAGCATGCTGATCCGTCACCTTCTCTGATTCTACAATTACCCGTAGCTCACGTCCTGCTTGCATCGCATAAGCTTTCTGCACTCCTTCATGAGCCAAAGCCAACTCTTCTAATTCTCCAATTCGCTTCAAGTAGCTTTCTAGGATTTCTCTACGAGCGCCAGGTCGGGCTCCTGAAATCGCATCACAAGCCTGCACGATCGGAGAAATAATATTATTCATTTCAATCTCATCGTGGTGAGCACCTACCGCATTACAAACGACTGCAGATTCTTTGTGCTTTTCACAAATCTTCATACCAAGGATGGCGTGTGACAACTCACTTTCCTCTTCTGCTACCTTACCTAAATCGTGTAATAAGCCAGCTCGCTTAGCCTGCTTAACTTGCTTAGGAGACAAGCCTAATTCCGCGGCCATAATGGCACACAAGTGGGCTGTCTCAATGGAGTGCTTTAATAGGTTCTGACCGTAGGACGAACGGAATCTCATTCGACCCACCATTTTTACCAGATAGGCATCTAAACCATGCAAATCCAATTCGATAACAGTTCTTTCACCGATCTCCACGATCTGTTCATTCAGTTGCTTACGTGTCTTTGCTACTACCTCCTCGATACGAGCGGGGTGGATACGTCCATCTGCTACCAATCGCTTCAAAGACAATCTACACACCTCTCTACGAATCGGGTCAAAACTAGAAATCACAATCGCCTCAGGGGTATCGTCTACTACGATTTCAGCTCCAGTAGCAGCTTCCAGCGCTCTAATGTTTCGACCTTCTCTACCAATGATCTGTCCCTTAAGATCATCTGATTCCAGGTTAAATACAGATACGGTATTTTCAATAGTGTACTCGGCGCACATACGCTGAATACTTTGAATCACAATCTTTTTCGCCTCTTTATTCGCCGTAACCTTAGCTTGTTCCACCGTCTCTTTTACGATGGCCATCGCGTCAGTTTCTGCTTTAGCCTTTACGGCTTCTAACAATTGCTCTTTTGCTTCTTGCTCTGATAATTTAGCCACTGTTTCCAATGCCTTAATGTGCTTTTCATTGGCATTATCCAACTCCTCTTTCTTCTTGGCTACAATTTTCAGCTGTGTATCTAAGTTCTGTCTGATGCGCTTGATATCAGCATCTCTCTGCTCTACCTCTTGACGAAGATTCTCTACCTCTTTACGTTCTCCTTTGATCTTATCCAACTTAGGTTTCAATTCCGCCTCTTGCGCCTTGACTTCCATTTCTCTCTCTTTCATCGCCACCATGTGATCTGCCTTGCTAGCCTCAAATTCCACCTTTAAGCGAGAAAAACGTTCTTTAGCTTCTGCGATCTTCTTATTCTTGATTTTTTCATTGTGCAGCTCCGCTTTCTGCGACATATTCTCCGCCTTAGACTTGGCATCTTTAATGATTCGATCGGCTGAAACCCTTGCCTCTTTAATCTGCTGATCAGCCTTGGCATTCATCTCATCTACTCTCGACTGCTGTGCCTTTTTACCGAATACATTGACGATGATATACCCTATAATAGCACCGACTACTAGTCCAATTAGTAATCCTGTTCCTATGTCCATCTGTCATTCAGTTTATATGATGAAATAATTATTTTCAAATAGGTCTAATGTATTCACACCACTTACTGAGCGAAACGCTCAAACGTGTGAAATCAATAAACATGCAATCAACCAGGCCTTTGCCCTAGTTTACTAAATAGAAAGACGGAAAAATGAGATTAGGATAGCAGTTGATTGAGAAGCGAATCTAGCTTGCTAAGTTTATCATCAATGCCATTGGAAGGGATAGAGGTTTGATTTTGTTGGGCTTTATGTAAGTCGACCGCATAAGTAAGGATAGCCATTGACAGGCAGTCCTGCTTATCTTTATTAGTGTAGGTCAACTGAAAACGATTTATCTTTTCGTTAACTTCTTTTACAATTCGCCGAATGGTTGCCTCATCCCCTTCTTTAACTTTCAAAGGGTAGGGGCGACCTGCGATTAATACGGTTATCTGTTTGGTTTCTTGCCCACTCATACCCTAGGGATTATTACTTAACCACTCAATACACTTATCTATTTCCTTAATGTATTGATCCAATTGCTTTTTCAGCTGTTCTGAATCTGCTGACTTGCTCACGTGCTGCGTATCCAACATCCCCTGCGTCTTATCTAATTTATTCTTTAACGTCTGGACCGCTCCTTTTTGTTTATCAAGATCGGTCTTTAGACGTTCATTTTCGGCTTTCAGGGTGTTGTTTTCTTCATTAAGGCGGTCCATCTTTTGGGCCAGTTGCCTTATCTTCAATTCAATATTATCAATTTTTTCCGTAACCTGCATGGGATCACCGTTGTTTCTGGGACTCAAATCAGGAATAGAATAAGAGAGCTCTGGATTTCCATCCTCACACTTTCCCGGTCAGCTCTATTCTGTAACCCGTTTTCTCTGTTTTCTATCTATAAATGCTGTACAATTTTTCGTTGATCTCTAAGGAGAAAAAACTCCCTATTATCTGATGGTAGCACCCAATTGTGCTTCACAAGCCTTGATCAACTTCTGCATTACCTTATCTACCTCTTTGTCCACCAAAGTTTTGGTTGGATCTTCGAAAACGAAACTGACAGCATAGGACTTTTTATCTTGTCCCAGTTGGTCCTCATTGATATATACATCAAAGAGGTTGATGTCTTTTATTAATTTCTTGCCACTTTTGGCAGCAATTGCTGCAATATCACTAAATTTTACCGAATTATCAACCACGAGGGCCAAATCCCTACGCATCCCTGGGAACTTGTTAAGTTCCTCAACTTCAATCTTATGCTTGCGCAAAGCCTTGATAATGAGGTCCCAATTAAACTCGGCATAGAAGACCTTATTTTTGATCCCCATCTTCTTCGTGATCTTACTGCTTATCTGGCCAAATGTTACAACAGATTGCGGTCCACGGTGATATTTTAGGCCATAACTGAACGGAGCATCCTGTATGGCAGAAGTTTGGTAGCTACTCATGCCTATACGGCCCAAGACTTTTCCAACCAGCGCTTTCAGGGTGAAGAAAGTTACTTCTCCATTATCTTTATTTAACCAACTCTCGGCATAGTTCTGACCAGTCAAAAACAAACTGAGATGGTTTTGCTCCTTGTACTTATCTTCGTTTTTGCGATAGCTACGACCGAATTCAAAAAGCTTTAGATCGCTTTCCTTGCGGTTTTGGTTATGCAAAATAGCTTCCAGCCCACTCACCAACATCGTTGGTCTCATGATATCCAGATGTACATTGGAAGTATTGTTTACATACACTAGCTCCTCTGCTGGTACATGAGTCAACATCTCCTTATAGTAGCGTGATTCGCTCAGGGAAAGAGCCATGATCTCGTTACACCCACTACCGACCAACATATCACTAATACGATCTCGAATGAGGTTAGGATCAGGCTGCTGAGAGAAAACAACCGCATTGCGGAAATGCGTTGGAAGCGGCACATTGTTGAAGCCGTAAATCCTTAGAATCTCTTCGATCACATCCGCCGGCCGGGTTACGTCCGCTTTATTCGTTGGGACAGCTACGGTGAAGGTACTAGCGGTTTCTCGCACTAGCGGCATAGTCATGGCGGCTAGTATCTCCTTCACTTTATCTTTGGACAACTCTACACCAATCAAGCGATTGACATGTTGGTAATTTACTTCTACCTCCTTAGGAGCAATTGGGTCTGGGTAAATGTCAATGATATCAGAAGCCAACTCACCATCTCCTAATTCCTTGATCAGTAGAGCCGCTCGTTTTAGAGCGTCGACGGTTATACTCGGATCACTCCCCTTTTCAAATACTTTGGCCGCATCCGTTCGCAAATTGTGTCGCATGCTACTTCTACGAATAGACTTGGCATTGAAGTGGGCTGCCTCCAAGAAAATGTGGCTCGTATTATCCTTTACGCCGGAGTTGATCCCTCCAAAAACACCCCCAATACACATCCCTTTAGATGCTCCATCACAGATCATTAGATCCTCAGCATCTAGTTTTCTTTCCACCTCATCCAAGGAAAGGAAAGCTGTACCAGCAGGAAGGGTTTTAACAATAACTTTATGGTCTGTGATCTTATCGTAATCGAAGGCGTGCAAGGGTTGGCCATACTCGTGCAGTACAAAATTGGTGATGTCTACGATATTATTGATCGGTCGCACATCCACTGCTTGTAACCTCTTCTTCAACCAATCAGGTGACTCTTTGATCGTCACATTCTTGATAGTAATACCAGAATATCGTGGACAGGCTTCGGTGTTTTCTACTACAACCTCTACCGGCATATCTGTACTGTCTACAGCGAATTTCGATGTGTCTGGTAACTTGATTTCTACATCTAAACCTTTACTAATCTTCAGGGCTGCCGCCAAGTCTTTTGCAACCCCCAAGTGATTAGTCGCATCTGAACGGTTCGGCGTCAATCCAATATCGTATACATAGTCGGTCTCTAGCTGAAAATAGTCTCTAGCGGCTGTTCCAACCGCAGTTCCTTCTGGCAGAACCATAATCCCTTCATGGCTTTGTCCAATCCCCAACTCATCTTCTGCGCAGATCATTCCAAAAGAAACTTCCCCTCTAATCTTCCCCTTTTTGATGGTCAGTGGATCTCCTTCGGTTGGATGTAGGGTAGTACCTACCGTAGCCACCAATACTTTTTGTCCTGCGGCCACATTGGGCGCACCGCAAACAATTTGCACAGGCTCCCCTGCCCCAATATCCACCTTGGTTAAGGACAAGCGGTCTGCATTAGGATGTTGGCCACATTCTTGCACATGTCCCACTACTACGCCTGCCAGTCCTCCTGGAATGCTTTCCACTTCCTCCATACCTTCCACCTCTAGTCCAATCGCAGTTAAAGTCTCCGATAATTCCTCGGGACTCAACTCGATATCCATATAATCTTTCAGCCAATTGAGAGATACTTTCATGTTACGTCCGTGTTTGAAAGCGCAAAGATAGCTATTTGAAATAAGTCGAAAAGGAAAAGTGGATATAAAGATCATTCGATCTATATATCCACTTGACCTTATAAACTGAACGGACATATTTGCTCAAAAGTTCCTCAATGTCGATCGAGCTCCTTAACTGATACGCTGCACCAGTTTAAAGCGTTTAGCAAAGACATCAACTTTATCACGGCCGTTAGGTAAATAAGCCTTTATTTGCTTGAATTCAAAGGAGTCTCCAGGCTTCAATTTGGCTAGGCTTTCCCTCATCTCCAAACTCAATTCATTGGAGTTTTCCCCTTGGAAAGTAGTCCGTTTTCCATTCCGGTACACGTTCAGTCGAAAACTAAAGATCTGTGAGCCTTTGGCACAGCCTGCTACTTCCAAGACACAAGCCGTTTGTAACGTTTTGGCTGTAACCTCTCCACCCATTTTGTCAGCAAACACTAGGTAAGCGCCACCGAGATCTTCAGTAAAACTCGCTTCTGCAGCAGTAGAAAATGGCACCAAGAAGGTGCAGAGCAGGAAAAAGGTGAAAACAGATTGCTTTTTCATAATGGTCTGTTTAATGAGAAAATGGTGATTTCTCATTGAATATAGGTTCCTGTTCCTACGGCTTATCACAAAGAAGACCAAACACCAATTCTGGTCTCACAACAACCTACTACCATAATTTCAGTCGTTGGGCATCTGAAAATCTGTATTGCTCTACTATATTACTGGCTTTGGGCAGAATTCCCGTATTTTGAAGTTGTGACTACGGGACAAAAATTGCGATTATCTAGTGGATTTCGCCTCCAACTATTCTTTTGGGGGCTATACCTTGTTTCGGAGTATTTGGCTAATCTCATGCATATTCCTACCGGACAGGAGTTCCAGTTTTTAAAATCCGTTCTGCTGTCCCTTCCCGCCTTATTATTGGCCACTTATGTCTTGGTGCAGTTTGGAGTTCCCCATTTGCTCCAAGCCAATCGATGGATTGTGTTTACTTTGCTTGTGCTGGGCCTAGCCATCTTCCTCTTTTATGCACGGGTTAAATGGCTCACACTGATTCAATATCTCGAACACCATCAAGTATTTCAGATCCCACCTTCTAAGGTCCTCAAAAATGTCATTAGGGACTATGCTACCGTAGCCTTGGCTGTGTGCTTTTACATCATCAATGACTATCGCGTAAAACAATCACTGAATGAAAAACTAATCAAGGCTAAGGCCGAAGCTGAAATCAAGCTCCTGAAAGGACAGCTACATCCACATTTCCTCTTCAACTCCTTGAACAACATCTACAGCCTTGCCTTACTCAAATCCGAGCATACGGCGGATAGCATCTTGAAACTCACAGATCTTCTGGACTACCTAGTCTATCGAGCCAATTTAGAGGCAGTCCCGCTGGAAAAAGAAGTCCAACTATTAGAAAACTATATAGGTCTGGAAAAATTGCGGTATGGGGAGCACCTCAAGGTAAATATGGAATTGGATGAAGGAACAGATGGCGTCATGGTGGCCCCTTTGATTCTATTACCCTTTGCTGAAAACTGCTTTAAGCACGGAGGACCTGGCCCAAATGGCAATTTCATTATTGATCTGGCTCTTCGAGCCGATCACAAGGAGCTTGTTTTTTCCTTAAAGAACACGAAGAAACGAAGTCGAGAAGATAAAGAAATCAATGGGGGAGTGGGGCTGCAAAACCTCAGGGAAAGATTGCGACTAATCTATCCCGATCAACATCAACTGGATATTACAGAGACTAGCGACTACTATCAAGTCTGGCTACAGATCAAACTGAATACGAATGGGAAAATATAAATGCTACATTCTGGATGATGAGCCCTTAGCAATCAAAGTGATAGAGCAACACCTGGGCAAATTCGAGGAATTTGAGATCTGTGGTTCCTCTACCTCTCCTCTGGCAGCTTTACCTGTAATCAAAACCACAGAGCCAGATCTACTATTTCTCGATATAAAGATGCCAGATATCACAGGTTTAGATCTCATCGAAATCCTGCAATTCAAGCCCTCCATCGTGCTTACCACAGCCTTTCGGGAATTTGCAGTAGAAGGTTTTGAGTTAAACGTCTTGGACTACTTGGTGAAGCCTATTGCCTTCAAGCGGTTTGTACAGACCATTGAAAAATTCCTAGAGAATCAGTCATCAAGTGAAAAGAAAATTGAAGGTCAAATAGAGGAAGGCTTGTTTGTAAAAGCGGATCGCAAAAAGGTAAGGGTCCGATTTCAAGACATTCTCTACGTAGAAGGAGTAAAAGACTATGTCAAGATTGTTCTCAATAATCAAACAATCTTGACCAAAGTATCAATTGGGAACTTTCAAAAACTACTGCCCGATTCTTCCTTTATCCGAATCCATAAGTCATACATCGTAGCCAAGGACAAAATCACTGCCTACACGGCTAGCGATGTTGAAATAGGTCGCAAAGAAATTCCGATCGGTAGAATCTACAAGGAAAGCTTTTCGAAAAAAATGGGATCCGGCACCAATAGTTAAAAATAGAATTGCTCCGAAACGATCTTACCCTCATTCACTTCATAGACACAAATCTCCTGTGCATGTATCCGATTTCCATCTTTATAGGTGACGTCCATGCTCATAGCCACACTGAAAAAATTGCCAGCGATTACCGGGTCGGATACGGTCACGCCATGCCATTGCTCGATCATTTCATTAAGAGAGGTTCCCTTTTGCAAGATCCCCGCCTTCCCCTCAACTCGTTTTATGGGAGCACTGTCTGGCTCAATACTCACGGCTTGCTCAGCATATAGGGTCTCTATAGCTTCTTTGTTTTGACCTTGTCGGCAAAGTTCTACTAAGTTTTTTGCTACCTCAGCTGTAGTCATAATTGGATATTAAAAATGAATAATACCGCAATATGCTACCCTCGGCATAGCAATGACAAGAGGTGACTTTTTTGTTTGTTACTTACCTTTTGGAAAGTATCAGTGGTTAATCCTTACTGGGCTATTTTATTCTCATCAGCTTGCAACACTCTGCGTAAACCTTTACTGAGGTCATTTAGGCTTACATAAGCCACCACATTCAGTTGATTGAGATCCCATGGACCACCACTATCTGCCGTAGGAATGCTTACTCGAAAAGATTCTGTCAGCGCTTTACCACTCACCAAACTGTTGCCAAGGCTCATCCCATCGAAGGGAGTAACTACAGATCGCATGATGTGACTGTGCTTGAAATCATCAATCACTCCAGTACTAGAAAGCTGCTTATCGCTTATATTATCTTCCGTTAGCACCACCGTGAGGCGAATATCACCCTCAAGATCTTGGTTGGGCACGATAGTCACATCGATATTCACCACCCTATTGATGGATTCTAGGGAAGTCTCGATGTTGAGCCCCACCTCAGGAGGGCGATTGATTTCTTCTGCGATAAAACCTGGCCATTGATTTTTCCCAAGTAGTAAATCCGGCTCATTCTCAAATTGCTCTCGATTTACACTCCCCGTTGGAATTCCGATCGGCACCCCAATGAAATCTAGGATGGCGGTTCCCTCTATGGTTCGGAAATCATAAGTGGCATCCGCTACCGGTCGAGCTTGCGGAGTAGGAAGAAAAGTATGCATGGTTACCACGACCAAATTTTCGCCGTATAAGGCTTGAAGATTGGCAATCTCACGAGCTGCATCAGCACAGGGCGCACAATTTGCACCTGAAATCTCCTCCAAAAGTACTTTGCGTTCACCACTAGGTTGAAAGGCGGGGATCGGCGTGTCTACTTCTACACATGCCAGAAATAGGGTACTGAGAAATAGGGAACAGATAAGAGTTTTGAGACGCATAGCTTTTGAAGTATTAATTCAAATTGGGGTCCATTATACGATTAAAGATAGATCTGGGGAGTCTGGTAATCATCAAAAGGGCATTTGTGGTCGAAGTTTCTACCGTCCTAAGATGCTTCTATGTCTTACTCGATTTGCAACTAATGGGTTGCTTTTGTAGTGAAAAATGTTTTTCCAAATCACATTCACACCCTAATCATCTAAGGCTTCAATTTCTGGATCGGCAAAACTATCCACCACCACATGGTCTTTGGTGAAATTACACCACTGACACTCAGGCTTCCCACAGCCCTCGTAAAAATCATGATTCATGATCTTGGCATAGGTGTCGACAATTAACCGTTTCACCAATGCCACGTCCCTTGCTTTAAAGGCCGCAGATTTGCGTGGAAAAATACCTTCTGCATCGGGTTCTAGATAGGCAATTTGGCCTTCCTTTATGATGTGCGTTGAACCAGGGTAAGTCTCATAGAGTAATTTATAGAAGATCAATTGCCTCCAATAATTCCCTCCATGTGGCTGGGATTTGGTCGGAGGACTGAGTTTTCTGGCGTCCTGACTCCCCGTCTTGTAATCGATGATCGTAGCTTGATTCTGCTCTTGGAATACCAGTTTATCTATCGTACCATTGACCGGCACACCTTCAATTTCAACATTTCTGATGGTATGCTCCACCTTAGCTTTTTTACTCCAACTCTTGACGTTCTGTTGATAGAAATCGGCCAAATAGCGTTGTCCCATCTTAAGCCTCCGTTGGTATCCTTTATGAGTAAAATAGGCTCTCCAGTGTTCCATTTCGGAATCAAAAAGAGATAACAAAGTACTGGCAGCAGGGAAGCGTTTCTGTTTAGACTGCAGCATGCGTTCATAAAGCCGTTGCAAGCTATTGTGCATGGCTGTCCCATAAGTTGCTGCCTCGCTTTGCAAACTGGGAACCCGGAGTACCGTTTCATAGTAGAACCCTAATGGACACTTTAGATATCGATTCAAACTGGATACACTCATACTATAATCAGCCAAGAGTGCATCTACCGTAGCACGATCAAGTCGATTGACCTTGGGGGGCTCAACCTCTACTAGCTGCAAGAGATTCGCTTCCAGCAACTGAGCTTGAGGCAAGGATTTAGCGGTATTGGGCACTTCCACATAGTCACTGATTTCATCTAGGAAGCGAGAACGCTGAAGGGGTTTTCCTTGGTTCTCCAAACTATAGGAAAGAAAGAGGTTTTCTTTCGCTCGCGTAATCGCCACATAAAATAAGCGGCGACGGGCCTCCAAGGCATCCTCTTCTCCCGAAAAACTTAGCGTGTCTGGTATGACAAAGCGATAAGAGCTCCTTCTTGTACTTGGCTCCCAATAATCCTTTACCAGATCCATCACAAATACCGTCTGGAATTCCAGCCCCTTAGCGCTATGTGCAGTCAGGAAGTTGACTCCCTTTTGTGACTCGATGGTCTTTTGTAGAGGAATAGCCAATCGGTTGTCATCCATACCTTTTAGCATTTCCAAGAGGCGCCCGAGATGTAGCCGTGGATATCGATTTGCTTCCTGGCGCACGTACTCAAAAAAGCCGAAGAGTACTTGTACTAACCATAGTCGATCAGGTGCCTCCATCACCTGCTTAAGCATACCACTCCGGTTAATCACGTGCTCCAAAAACACGGGTAGACCTTCCGTATGTAGCTCTCGTAGCTGCTTTTCCAAGAAATTGCTACAGGCTTGAAATCCCTTTATATTCTTGACTCCAGCTTTCTTTAGTAAGTTCCTTTGACTGATTCCTTCTCTCCAGCTAGGTCGTTTTCCAGATTCTATCCTGGCGAGAAAAATGCTAAACCGCGCAAGATCAGCAGCAGACAACCCCCAATGGGTAAAATGCAATAGTTTAAACAGCAAGTGCTCTCCCCCTTTAGGTCGTTCGGACTCTAGCCAGAAATATTCAAGTAGCAATCGAAGATTTCGAATCAGGGGTTGATCCAGTAGGTTTATTTTCCGTCTAAGGGTGTAGGGGATTCCCTTCTTTTCCAACAAGGCAATTAGTCGTTCCGCTTGACGGTGCCTCGCGTAAATGACGGCAACTTCGTTCAGGGGATAGCCTTGCTCGTGCAGTTCTTCGATCTGCTTCAGAATGCCCGCCTCTTCCTGCAATCGATTAGCATAGCAATTGACTGCAGGAAGTTGGGTAAGCTTTCCGTAGGTTGGATGCTTGGCTTGTAACTTCTTCTCAATGCCTAAAGACTGCAGATGGTAAATGATTCGCCTTTCATTGTGTCCAATCAGTGTATGAGCAGTCTGTAAAATAGGCTGTGAAGAACGGTAGTTTTGTTGCAGCAGCACAATACTCAATTCTAACTCATATCGATGATAGAAGTCTAGTAGACTTTTTAGTCTCGCCCCTTGAAATTCATATATGGATTGGTCGTCGTCCCCTACGATAAAGATGTTTGGGTTATCCCAATAACTACTTAATCGGTTCAGCAACTCATTCTGTGCGCCATTGGTATCCTGGAACTCATCCACCAAGAAGTACAAATATTGCTCCTGATAGTTTCTTAGCAGGGCCTCGTTTTCCTCAAAAGCACGCAGCACCCAAAGGATCATATCATCGAAGTCATAGCGCCGCGCCCGCTTCAATGCGTATTGATAATTCGGATACATGGCCACGGCTGATCGAAGCAAGGTCATTCTTTTTCTCACCTCCTCCAACTTAGCCTCCTTCAACATACCCTTTCTAACTGGCCCTCGATTTACCTTGTAGATAAACTCTTCACGCTCTGGCAAACTATCTAGGTATTCCTGAATCTTTCCATTGATATATCCGACAGACCAGTCTTCCGACTTCATTTTCGTAAAGAGGTCATATAAATGCCCCTCGTAGAAATAAGGATCCGAACGGCCCCGCTTCAGTGGATGACCGATGTCTAATTCATCGATCAAGCGTCGAATAATCTCCACTCGTTCCAGATCACTCAAAGGCTCCAAATCATGCCGACCGAAGAGTTCAAGGTTATCCTGGATAATGGTATTGCAAAAAGAGTGGAAAGTATAAATATGTACACGGTGCGCCTCAGGGCCAATAAAGGTAATAAGACGTTCGCGCATGGCTTGAACCCCTGCATCTGTAAAGGTGAGGCAGAGAATATTGTTGGCCTGCGTATCCGTAGATTGAAGGATATTCCCGATTCTCGCACTAAGGATATGCGTCTTCCCTGTACCCGGACCCGCCAAAACCAATACAGGTCCCTCTATCTGATCCACTGCTGCTCTTTGCTGCGCATTCAGTTGGTCAAGTATCGATAGAAAAGTCTCATTGTATTGAGTGATCGGCGAAGGATTGGCCATTATTTTCTCCTTTGCGACCAAGATATGTACACCAATCAATATATTTCAAGAATAATCCTAATAATTTTGAAGAGCTTGTATAACAACAGGTAATCCCATTGTTAGATATATGCTTTTCATGGTACATCGTCTCTCCTATTTCTGGCTAACCTGTTTTACTCTATTCCAGGTTTGGGTACGAAAAAAAGGGCCTAGATAACCTCTGACTTTGAGTCGATCTGCGGATTCTAACCATAGAGAACCTGCATAGGTTTTCCCATTCCCAGGGTCAAGCAATTTCCCTTGTTTCCAACGTTTTTGCCCTTCTATAAAATTCCAAAGTATCGTCATACCAATAACCTTCTGGTTTTTCCTTTCATCAGCGCATCTCACACAAATGGGATCACTCCCTTGCCAGGGAAGTGGATACAGCTCCTTCACTCGACCCTTTACTTCGCCATCTTCTACCCTAATCTCGATCAGCGCCATTGGCAGTCCAGAACCATCGTCAATCGTTTTCCATAAACCCGTAAAGGAATTCCCTGAAAGCCGATCTCCAACTCTCCGCCAGGTTTGGGTTCTATAGAATAGATTAAACGGTCCAGCATATCCTCTAACCTTTAGTGTCTCTTCTCCTGAAAGCCACATCTTACTCTGGTAAATCTCGCCTTCCTCTGGGTCCAATATCTTCCCCCGTTTCCCCTTCAAATCAAACCCCCAGATCATATCCATTCCAATGACAGATTGTCCTTTCCGCGCCCCTTCACAAGCGGAACATACTGGATTCCCGATCTCATCCGCAGCTATGAGTAATTCTACAATTTTTCCTTCTAGCTTATTCCCGGTTTGGTGTATTTCAATCATAGCTACGGGCTCCCCTGTTTTATCGTCTATGGTTTGCCATAGGCCCACGGGAGACTGGCCATGCAAAACAGGGAGGCAGAAAAAGAAAATAGTGATAGAACTGACTTTCGACAGTTGCCTAGTTGAGGTTACCTCTTTCTGACGAGATCGGCTAGTAACTTCTTCGAAAGTTTGCACATAGACTTTGTCTTCTGTTCCAAACCATCGATCCCACCAAGTAAAATATATGCCATAATTGGTGTTGAAGTTCTTATGATGGAGGTCGTGATGCGTAGTGGTTGTCATCCAGTTCAACCATTTGTTGCGAATAAACCAGCCTGGCAAGACTTCCATACCCAGATGCGAAACCACATTTCTAATAATCATAGCCAGTAAAAAGATCATTAAGGCTAGGCCATGTACAGGCATGGCAAAAACAAATATCACGTAAATGAGTGCCTCTAATACGGCCTCAATAGGATGAAACGAATAAGCAGCCCAAGGTGACGGATTAGTGGATTTGTGGTGAACGAGATGTACATACTTAAAAACCTTTGGATGATGCATCCAGCGGTGCACCCAATAGTAGTAGGCATCATGAGCGATAAACATAATTACCAGGCTTACCGCAAACCACGCCCATCCATAATCTGAAACATTGTCGTATACCTGAGTATAGCCCCTTAGCTTTAGTTGAACAATAATAAACCCAATTAGAGAGAAGATCACCACTGTACTCATAGAGTATTTGAATTCCGCCCATTTGCGACTGGCTTTCGGCCATTTCTGCTGTACCATGCGATGCTGCCAATATTTTTTGAACAGGACCCAAAACAATAGGTAAGCTGTACTCGCTGCAATGAAGTATCTCAAGAAATCATGCAAAAAAACATAGGGATAAATTTCGATGCCGGGTAGATTTTCCATTTGATTATTTATTGGTGAATGATGGCATCAAAACTATAGCTGAGAAGGCCAGCAGTCTCTCAGATTATGAAAAATGCTGATCGATTTCGAAATCGAGGAGGATTTAGAGATGACATTGATAAAAACCGTTTACACAATTCTCCGTTTATTCCAGTATTCCTTTTAGTGTTTGTAGAACTTCGTTCCAAAACTCAATAGAACGGTCTCGTTGCTTTATTGAAGTAATATTAGCTTCAGAGATGGATAAGTGAGTCCCGCCATTGGATTCCAATAGTGTAAAGGACCATATTCGATAGTTCTCTGGTCGATCAGGCAAACCACTGACACTACTCCAATGTGTATATTCCAATAGTTTATTCGGAATAGCTTGTAGAATGATTCCTTTCTCTTCATAAGCATGTCCTTTATACTCTCCCTGGAACCTAATCTCACTGCCTATTTTCCATTCTGAGGTTATTTCAGCTCCATGAAAGTATAATTTTGCAACGGAGGGAGTTGTCAAAGCGCTCCATATCTCTTTGGGAGGGGCCTTAAGCATAAGGCCGGTTTGTGCACGGTATTTTTCCATGGGTGTGATTTAGTAAAAGTTAAGCGTCACTTTAGATAAAGCTTAGACGGATTTAGACTCAACCGTCCGTTGAGGTGGTCAACAAGATCGGAACCAACAATAGTTCCATATTCCCAACTTATAGTTAGAGATTATTAACTCGGATTATGAGTGGATTATGAGTGGATTATGAGTGGATTACGTAAAGCAGAAATTTAATTGTCATTTTGCGAGTGGCCCATCAGGAGCAAGCGCCTGCTTTCGCCACTTCGTCGGCGTGGTTCCAGTAATTTGCTTAAAGCTCTTATTGAAAGGAGCCAGGGAGTTATAGCCCAGCTGAAAAGCGATTTCTAATATGGTGAGGTCTCGACGTTTTTCGTCAGCGAGAATATCGCAGGCCGCTTGGATTCTGTAGGAGTTAAGAAAGGCATTGAAATTGGCAAAACCCAGCTGTTGGTTTATGGTTTGACGGAGTTTGTACTCTTTCACTGTCATCGCCTCTGCTAGCTGACGAATGGAAAGCCCCTCCTTCAAATAGATCTCCTCTTCTTCCATTAGGCGAGTCAGTTCGGTGATCATTTTCTGATCTAATTCAGGAGTCGAAGGAGCAGTAGTTTTTGTTTCCTCCAACTTAAAGAAACCAGCCTTCACCCCTAAAATCTGCAAGGCGAAGAGAAGTCCGATAGTGTAGATAAAGACCTTCTGAAATAATTCTAACCCAATAGGAGGGGAGGTATTGAGAAAGGCTAATTCTGTCAGTAATGTTAAAGCTATGGCAGCTGCGCAGAGCGCCAAAAAGATATTCCTGAACTGAAAACGCTCTACGACCAGATCGTCCACTCTATTCTTTGCTGCTTCTACAATAGCCAGTACAATAAACGAAAAAGCAATAGCATAGTGCAGGAGCTGAAAAATTACGTTTTCTTCATCAGATAAAGGAAAAAGAAGGTGATTACACTGCAAATGAATCAAGTACTCTACGGTAATAACTCCTGCTAATAATCCCCACCACCATCGTCTAAATCGAAAATCATCATCAAACAAAGTCTTGCTAAAAATCCAGAAACTAAAGGGAACACAAAAGGTAATAATTAGGATAGGTTCGAAGAATATCGATTGATAGGTGGCCTCCCAATCCGCCAATAGATAACACATCACGCTGGTACAAAGAAAAGCAGTCGCCCATACCTGCTCACGTTTGATCTCTGAGCGAAGGACCGCGACAATCAGCACAATCAACTGAGATATCGTGAAAAACCGAAATATATCAATCAAAGAATCCACCCGCTAAAATTGATGATAATTCGGGGGATATGCAAACCTATGAATCAAGGGGCCCTTTGTTAACCGCCAAAAGCGCAGGTTGACTCGAGCTAATCCTCGAATCAACCTGCTAACATCACTCACTAGTTTTCTAAGCTAAAGATCGGCTTTAAAGGAGATTAGTTGGAGCCAATACGCTTGGCTTCGTCCTGCAATCCGGTCTTTCGTTTGCGGGACGCCTTTACCTGATCATTTCCTAACTGATAGGTAAAGTTGAAGCGTACTTGACGGCTTTCCCAGCCACCATTCGCTCTGATTACTAAGCCTCCAAACTCCCTTATGCCTGACCATGGCATGCCGCGGAAAATATCTGTTACACTTAGCTTGACATTGCCCTTTCCATTGAACACCTTCTTCTGAACTCCAAAGTCTACACTATAGATGCGACCGCTTTCATACGTTCCGCCCCAGATACCGGGAGCGTTGTAAAAACCAGATAGCTGCAATTTCCAATCAGCGGGTAGCGTGATGGTATTCTGGCCATAGAAACTGAAGGACGTAGCATTGAGATTGATCGATTTACCTTCTTCAAAAGTAGCATCATACTGCGTATTGTAAACACTAGTACTGGCATATACACTCCACCATTTCCGGATATTAAAGGGATAGCTCACACTCAAGCTGATATTCTTTCGATCGGCTAAGTTCCGCTGTGAAATGAAATTCTTATCTACTCCCAAGGTATCAGAAACTTGTGCAAAGAAATCGGTGGTATGGCTGTAACTCAAGGTGGTGTTCAACACATATTTGTAGGTGTGAGAAAGCTGCACACTATTGGTGTATTGCGGACGAAGGAATGGGTTTCCTCTTCGGAAAGAAAGCTCATCCAATTTGAACTCAAAGGGATTCAAATCCTGATAAGTAGGTCGATCAATTCTACGGCTGAAGTTGACACGCCATTGATTGAGTCGGTTGGGAGAATAGGTGACTCCTCCGCTCGGGAAAAAGTCCAGATAATGTCTTTCCACTTTGTCGATCTCATTTTCCTTTTCGCTCGTCAAATCTCCTAGAGAATTGGTTTGTTCCATCCGCAAGCCAAGTTGTAGATTCCATTTACGTCCCATTTGCTTTTTGTAGGTGGCGTACAAAGCATTGATATTTTCCGAGAATTCGAATTGATTGCTACGATCAATATCTAAAACTGGCGTATCGTCCTCCACATTGAAAAAATCAAAGATGTTGTTCGTGTTGACCAAAGAACTCTTGAATCCCAGTCCCAATTTGCCGCCGGCCCAATTCTGCTCATAATCTCCCTTTACCGTATAAATGTCTATTTCTGTAGGTGCATCCGTGCTAAATACTCGTTCGAATAGGGTCACCTGTTCCGATGGATCTTTGTAGAAATTGGGTTGCATTGAGAATACTTCACTTCTAAATAGGCCATAGTCCGCATCTAGGTTGAGGGAGCGCCCAAGGGTATCCCTCCATTGATAGTTTAGGTTGAAATTGAAATTATCTCGTTGACTGTCATTGGTATTATCTGCAATCAAAATCTGGCTTATGGTAGTTGCATCCGCAAAGGCGATTGGAGTCCGGCTATAATTGACCCAATCAGACTGGCTAACATTCCCATTGATTAGGATACCAAAAGTCTCCTGTTTGTTGATGAACCAGTCCAATCCAGTTTTGATGTTATGGGTAGTCGCATTCCGCGTATTTACAGAACGCTGATCAAAAGTCTGCCCGCTTTGCTCGCGGAAAAGATTGATAAAGTCCTCTGATTTAGAGACATTCAAACCATAACTACCAAAGAAGTTAGTCTGCTTGTTTCTTTGATTGAAGCTGACAGAATTGTTTGTCTTGGGATATATACCGTAAGAGGCTCCAAGATTCACATTGGCATTGAAGCCATATCGCTTGTCTTTTTTCAATCTAATGTTGATGATTCCAGCATTACCTTCAGCATCATATCTAGCAGATGGGTTGGTAATGATTTCAATCGCATTGATCTCGGATGATTGTAAGGAATTCAGATAAGCCGCCAAGGCAGCTGCGCCTAAAGGGGAGGGCTTGCCATCTATATAGACGCGCACCCCCGTTTTCCCTTGAAGCAAAATATTGTCGCTTCCATCAACGACGACGCCGGGTGATTTCCGAAGTAGCTCCATGGCGCTACTTCCGGTGGCATTGATACTACCTTCAACATTAAATACAGTTTTATCAGTCTTGACCTCAATCAAAGGTCGTTGTGTTTTTACGACCACTTCCTTGAGCTGGGCCGTCGCAACTTGCATCTGAATAGGCGCTACCTCTTTCTTTTCTCCCTCCGCTAATACCACCATTTGGTAAGCAGGTTCAAATCCGATATTGGTAATCTGCAATAGATAAGATCCCGCCATGAGCCCAGGCAATTCAAAAGATCCATCCTCCTGCGTATAATCCGCCTTCACCATAGTAGAATCCTGCGCCTTTAGAAGAACCACAGTAGCAAAACTCATACTGTTCTTCGTATCATCTAACACTCGACCTTGGACGAGTGCATCTTGGGCGATTAAAAGGTTACCACATAGTAGTAGCCCGAGCAATAGAGTGAAATGGGTGCTTAAGTTGTGAGCTTTCATAAATAACAGTTTTGATTCAGAATTGATACTTCAAAACTAGTCCAGAAAGCAGCTGGAGTAAATCGAATTCCGTTCAGTTGCCAAATGAACCGATCAAATTTTGTTCATGTCATTCGTCGGTCTATATGGTCATTCGTCGGAAGGGACTCCTGAGAAAATGGCTTTTTTCGTAGATTGGTCTCATGACTAACGCTCAATACTTAGATCGACGAGTTTGGAATATCCCACTACGAGAATTACTACTATTCATTGGTATTTATTTCTTCTTTGCCTTCACCTATTTCATCACCTTGGTAGTTAATTCTGGGGCCCTGTACTTCTACTACCTATCGGTTCCTTTAGATTACTTGCTCAAGTTCCTATCTATCATACCGTTTTGGTGGCTATATTTTAGAAAGCTAAAAGATTGGACCTTCTCCAAAAAATTAATGTTGCATCTAGTGACTTTACCGATCTACGTTTTTTTGTGGATCAATCTGTATTATGGGAGTTGCGAGTTGTTGGGGCTAGGCCACCTCCGGGGTGTGGGTAGGGTTTGGGATCTTTATATTCCTTCCTTACTGTATTTCATTCAATTTGGCATCCTCCATCTATATGACTATTACAATAAACTTCAGAAAGAAAGGGAACACGCTGCTGAACTTAGACAGATTGCGCTGCAAAGCGAATTGTCAGCCTTAAAAGCCCAAATCAACCCGCATTTCCTCTATAATGTATTCAATACGATCAGTGCTTCAGTACCCGCAGCCCAAGAGGAAACCCGAATCATGATCGCTCAATTGTCAGACCTCTTCCGCTATCAATTAAAAGCCTCTAAGGTGGAGCGTGTGACCGTGGCTGAAGAAATTGACTTTATCACAAAGTATCTGGATCTGGAAAAAGCCCGATTTGGGGAGCGAATGGTCTATCACATTGATGTTGCTCCAGAAACTCTTCAAGAGAGAATACCGCCTTTACTAATCCAACCTCTGATCGAAAATGCGATCAAGCACGGAATAGCTCCATCCGTAGCGGGAGGAAAGGTATGGATTCATATCCACCAGAAGAATGATAGTGTAGAGATCATTGTAAAAGATTCTGGCCAAGGGGTTACTAGTGGCAACTTAGAAGATTTACTAGATCAAGGTGTTGGCTTATCAAATACCCATAGAAGATTACTTAGACGCTATGGTAAAGGGCTTCAACTAAATAAAAATATGCCCAGTGGTCTAAGTGTCCAATTCTCAATTCCTTTATAGCTATGCAGAAAGTGATTATAGTAGATGATGAGGCCCCAGCACGCTCCCTCATCAGAGAATATCTCGCCGACTATCCTGATCTTATCATCCTACAGGAGTGCAATAATGGAGTGGATGCTGTCAACGCCATCAATAACTTCAAGCCAAGTATTGTTTTTCTGGATATTCAAATGCCTGGATTAACGGGCTTCGAAGTATTGCAACACTTGGAGGAAATGCCACACATCATCTTCTCCACGGCCTATGACCAATATGCCTTGCAAGCTTTCGAGGTTCACGCGATGGACTACCTGCTCAAACCTTACACAAAAGAACGTTTTGCCCAAGCTATTAAGCGTACCGTAAATTCATCTGGGGACTATTTGGCTCAACTGCAAAATCTAGCAGAAAGCATCAATACGAAGAGCAGTTCCTATCCGGAAAACATCCTGGTGTCTAGTAAGAATAAGTTGGTAGCCGTACAGGTAGCAGAAATCATTCGGATTGAAGCTGAAGGCGACTACTCCAAATTGATCACACGAGATCACAATTATTTGAGCAATTACGGGATAAGTCAGTTGGAAGAAAAACTCAATCCACAACTATTCATTAGAGTACACCGCTCCTCCATCATCAATATCAACTGCGTGAAGGAAGTGTTCAAACACCCAGGCAGCTACGATATCGTAATGAATAATCAGGACGTAGTACGCGTAAGTCGGTCCTATTTAGACAATATCAAGAAGCTGACGTTCTGAGGTAGGCCTTTTCCAGGCGATCCGCTAAGTCGTAGATATCCTCTAGGCGAGCAATGGTATTGATCCAGTCCTCTGGGATCAGATCCAAGCCGTAATATAAACCTGCCAGACCACCCGTAATAGCTGCCGTCGTATCCGTATCTCGCCCCAAATTCACCGCCGCCAAAACAGCGGAAGCATAATCGCCATATTTCAAGAAACACCAAAGGCTTGCCTCCAGACTGTGCATGACATACCCTCCAGACTCGATGTTCTCCTCTTGCTCCAAATTAATCTCTCCTCCAAGGACCTTGGCGAAAACAGCCTGCTCTGCTTCAGAGATATCCTTCTCTTCCATCCATGCTTTCACCTGTTTACAGGCGGCGAGGTATGCAGCTTTCTTTTCTTGACCATTTAAGATATGCGCTGCTATCAATAGATAGAACAAACAAGCAATGGTTGACCTGATATGACCATGAGTTAAAGCAGAAACCTCCTTTATCAATCGAAATTGCTCATCTATGGGTTTGCCTTTGATCAAAAACAATAGAGGAATACAACGCATCAAGGATCCATTGCCATTGTCCATTGGATCATCGGAATACAGCTTACCTAACTCCTCCGCCCGCCCACTGATGAGTATATCCCTCAATCGACTTATAGCCGAGCTAGTTTGATTGCCAATGTCAAACAATTCGCCATGTGGACACCAATAATTGGCATACTTCCAATTGACGAAATTTTGGGCTACATCCTTTAAATCGTAGCCCTTTGCTATACTTTCTGCTATACAAAAAGCCATAGAGGAATCATCCGACCAAGTTCCAGCAACTTGGTTATAGGTACCGTAAGCCCGCATTCCTCTGACGGGATCGACCTTCAGCTCAGCTCGTGACCGAAATTCGACAGGAACCCCAAGGGCATCGGCCACGGCTAGACCAATTAAAGCAGAATGAACAGGATTAGGAGCGGGATGCATAGATCAAATTAGCAGTGATAAACAAAAATTTATACAATAAAATTAAGCCAAGTACTTTCCAACGATAGGCATCCGTCGTCCCATTCCAAAAGCTTTATCTGAAACCCTCAAAACTGGGGCTGTCTGATGTCGTTTGAATTCGTTGATATTGACCAAGCGTAGAATACGACGCACCAACTTTTCATCATACCCCATTTCAATGATGTCCTGTGGGCTTTGATGCTTTTCAATGTATTGGAAGAGAATAGGATCTAGTTCATCGTACTCGGGAAGGCTATCGGTATCCTTTTGGTCAGGCCGAAGCTCTGCACTAGGAGGTTTGGTTATGATATTTTCAGGAATCACCTCCCCATCTTTGTTCATGAACCGCGCCAATTCAAAAACCTCCGTCTTATACACATCTCCGATCACAGATAGGCCTCCACACATGTCCCCATATAAAGTGCCGTAGCCAACGGCCATTTCACTTTTATTCGAAGTATTCAAAACGATGTTCCCAAACTTATTAGAGAAGGCCATCAACAGCATTCCTCTAATCCGAGCCTGGATGTTTTCTTCAGCAATATTGAATGGCTTTGCCCAAAAATGTGGTTCCAAGGCCGTCGAGAAGGATTCATACATAGATTCAATGGGAATGATATCATATTGAACCCCAAGATTCTCCGCCAATTGGCGGGCATCATTCACCGAATGGTCACTGGAAAACTGAGAAGGCATAAGAATCACTCGAACGTTATCCTCCCCTAAAGCCCTGGCTGCCAATACCGCAACCACCGCCGAATCAATCCCCCCTGAAAGCCCTAAAATGGCCTTCTTGAATCCTAGTTTCCCGAAGTAGTTCTGCAAGCCCATAACTAGTCCGTCGTGAATAAGGGTCATCTTGTCCTTCTCCTGCTGTCGCTCTTGTCCCCCCTTTATCACTTCATCCAAATCAAAGGTCTGGACCTCCTCTTGGAAGTAGATCATTTCTTGAAACACATTACCGTCAGGAGAAAGTACCACCGATCCACCATCAAATAGGATCTCCGTTTGCGCACCTACATGATTGACGTAGAAAAGCGGAAGTTTATAGCGTTCCACATTCGTTTTCAAGACGTGTAGCCGATCTTCGGCATGCGCAAACCCGAAGGGCGAAGCCGATACATTTAGGATTAACTCAGGAGATTGATCCATCATCTCATCCATTGGACAGATTTTATACAATGGATTCTCATTGCCAACATTCCATAGATCTTCACAAACGGTCAATGCAATTCGCTTTCCCTTATATTCCAATACCTTCCATTCAGAAGCAGGTTCGAAGTAGCGATACTCATCAAAAATATCATAGGTCGGCAATAGCGTCTTATGTTGCACAAAATGCACCTTGCCTTCCGCTAAGAAATACACAGAATTATAAAGATCCTTCCCTTCGACCACCGGATTTCTACTAACCGAACCCACCACGATGGCAATATCTTGAGCGAACTTAGCCAACTCTTTGATCCCGTTTTCAGCTAGGTCGATAAAGTCTTCAAACTCTAAAAAATCTCTGGGGGGATAACCCACGGTGGCTAGCTCTGGTAAACAGACTATGTCGGCTCCTTGGGACTTGGCTGTTTCTACTGCTGCTTTCATTTTCTCCAGATTCCCAGCAAAATTTCCGACGTGTACATTGATTTGCGCTAAGGCTATTCTCATGGTTATGTATTTGAGCGGAGGCATACAAGGCACTCCTTATATTGGCCTAGGCCAACTGTGTTTGAGTATTTCTAAATTGCTTTATAATTTGTTTCACATCCGCAGTTAAGCGAACGAAAACTTCGTCCAGTATCTCGGCCGGTACAGAGCCATAATAAGCTTCAGCGATACTGCCCGCCATCGCAGCAATAGTATCGCTATCTCCGCCTAATGAAATAGCGTTTCTCACCGTATCCTCAAAGTCTTCTCCATCCAGAAAAGAAACAATCGCCTGTGGTACCGAACCCTGACAACTTACATCAAAGCTATAATTGGGCCTTATATCATCTACCGTTTGACGTAAGTCGTACTGAAAAGTATCAATACAATAATTGCGAATAGCTTCCTTTTCATGACCCGTACGAGCCAGAAAAATGCTTGCCGCAATCGCTTTCGCTCCTTTTATGCCTTCTGGATGATTATGGGTTACGGCAGCACTTGCTTCTGCTTCTGCCAATACCTCACCTAGTGTATTGCACAACCAACCTACTGGGCTTACGCGCATGGCAGATCCATTACCCCAGCTATTGTAAGGCCCCTTTATCGCACCTGCTAACCAGCCCTTAAAAGTTCCTCCATAACCCGCCAAGGGGTAACGGCGTCCCCAGGTTTTTAAAGCCGATTCGTAGGATAAATCGTTTAGCATGGCATCAGCCACTGCGATCGTTAGCACAGTATCATCCGTAAAAACCGATGAGCGCTCAAATAACGGAAAATCTTTCTGCTTCCAACCATTTCGCTCAAATCTTGACCCAATAATGTCTCCTGCAATAGCTCCAAGCATACCTCTGTATTAAGTGATCAAAAGGATCGCTAATCGCGAATTCGGAAACAAATATACAGGCACTTAGTTTAAAAGTCAAACTAAGATGATAAATTAAATCCTATTTTGTCTAAAATCGACTTGCGGCGGAGGGTACATTCACTTATATTACTGCTAAAGTGCGATCATATGAACTACGCTCACCAGTTGCTTCTGGTATTCTTTTTGGCCCCTGTATTTATCCAGTCCCAGTCCTTCATTCCTGCTGAGTTGGACGTTGAATTACTAGAAGAAAAACTCCTGGAAGTCACTAATGCGTATCGCCAAGCACAAGACCTACCAAGCCTAGCTATAAATAACATTCTTAAGTTGGCTGCCAAAGACCAGGCTCGCTATATCAAAGCGGTACAGAAGCTTACGCATCATCAGATGTTTACTGGCAAAAACACACTAGAGGAACGAGTGAGCAGTCATGATGGCACCTTCAGCTTTCTAGTTGAAAACCTAGCCCTTGTCCCCATCCAAGAGAGCTACGAGCTACAAGCCAAAGCCATCTTCAATTACTGGAGAAATAGACCAGGGGAAGGCCGTTTAAACAACCCCAGGCATGCTTTGATGGGGGCCTTTTTTGTTTTTGATCCGGGCGATAATGGCCTTTATGTCGTTCAAGTTCTCGCTGGTAAACCCTTTCAAGCTTTCGATGGCGTTCAAGTGGTAACAGATGCTCATTCCTTGCAGCCTCCTGAGACTCGTACTTGTCAATTGGTAACCAACAATCCCTATCTGAGTATTGACCTTCCTATACATCTGCGGATGTTCGGTTCTTCGATTTACCTTGAATATCATGACAAGGCGGTGTTGCAAGAAATGATCTCCGGAAGTCGCGATGGATTAGCCATTGATATTATTCATAAAGATCAATTCAAATGCGATGGGGAAATAGATCTCTACCCGAGTCCTGCCCATGATGGATATCTTTTGGAACCTGTATTTTCCAGAGGGCTGTATCGCAATAATCAACACCCCGATACTAGCCGCCTGTATACCTACTTAGGTAAAATTCCGGCTAGTCTGAATCAAAAAAACCTTCAGTTGAATGTACTCCTAATCAAGAATAATCGAGTCTGTGAAGAGGTCTTCCCCGTCGCCATTCCATTTAGTGATCTACCACTATTCCGCATCAATCCAATTTGGGCCTTTAGTAAAGACGAAACGGTACAGCCTATCCAAGTCGCAGCGGTAGAACATATCAAACGCTCAGCCACAAAAGCCATCTCCTCAACTGAGCGTCTAAAACTTAAATTTGACAAGAGTAGCATCAGTTTCTTCCCAGGAGAATGGGAGAAAGTAAACCAGTTTATAGATAAATACTCAGGCCAAATTGATTCCATGCAAGTATTGGCCTATAGCTCTATCGAAGGAAGCACTGCGAATAATCTGGTGCTCCAACAGAAAAGGGCTGATACGATCAAGGTAGCACTCCAACAACTCGGAGCGGATAGCTCAAAAATCAAAACGCAAGCAGCAGAAAACTGGGATTTATTCTATCGTCAAGTATTGGGAACAGCATGGGGATCATTGATTCAAATGGATAGAAAGCAGGTTAAACAAAAGCTCAAAGAGCCTGGTGTCGAAACATCTTTATCTGCACTACTAGCGGAACAAAGAGAAGCACAAGTAATCATCTATTACCAACAAAGACGAAATGGTGCATTTAGCCCCTATGAAACTGCTTCGACATCGGAGGATGCCAAAACAAAATTAGAGGCTTTGCAAACAGCCATTAATCAAGAAAAAGCCGAAAAAGCATTACAGTTACAAGAAGAATTGGTCCGGCTATTTTTGGAATTTAAAGTGAACTTATCTGACCTGCTCGAGCTCAACATTCCGATCACAGCAAAGAATAAATGGTTATTAAGCAATGCCCTTTCTTTAGAGCTTTTCTTCAAGAAGAGCATACGCACAGACGAGGCATATATTGATCGAATAAAGGAAATTCAAGCACTCGCTCCACTTGACCTGTCTTTACAGTTCAACTATTTGGGGTATGCTGTACGCTATCTCTACGAAGAAGGAACTCCATTAGAAGATCCTGAGGCTTTGAACTCAGCCATTTTACAATTGTACGATCGTCGGGAAACCGCTATCCAATACCAAAACATTGAACGTACCTTGGATCGCTTAATGGTCAACTTCCACCTCGCAGCCGTAGATTACTATTTCCATCAAAGAAGATACGGTGACCGCAACGCCTCCATGCTAGCCATCCAGGATTTTTTCTCACAAGAGGACATCAGTGAAGCCGAAGCCCTCTCCCTAACGAGGTTTTTCAACCGCAACTACTACTTGGATTGGTCATTAGAAACAATGCGCCCTTATCTCAATCGTGAAGACGCTTCAGAAGACCTTCTTTTTACCTATTTCCAAACGTTCAGCATTTGGAAGGGGGGAGAACGCGAGGCATCCTACTATGAACTATTGGAACGCTGTTTAGCTCAGAACTCCAAAAGACTTTGCCAATGGATCAAGACTTATTTTCAGCTACAAAGAGATGAAAAGATTCGAACCGTCTTCTGCGAAAATTGCAATGAATAAGCAATATACCCTCTCAGAAGATGAAAAAACTACTTACAGTAACGCCAACAAAAATGGCTAGCAATAGGACCATATAGGAAATTCCAATGAGTAGGAGCTTTCCAATCGTTCTACCCCATCTCTCTTGGTAAACCCGCTTTAAGGCAAAGAGCAGATAAATGGCAGAGAGCACGATGACTAATATCAAAAGACTAATTCCTGTGCCGTATGCTATCAGTAACCCTAAACTCAGTAGCAGAAAAAAGAAAGAGTGCAGATGAAAAGAAAAAACTAGATGCTCAACGTAAAACCGTTTTTGTTTCCGATAAAATAGTTGAAACATGAAGGCAATGACTGGCATGATGAGCAGGGCAATCCAAGACATACTTCCCACTAAATAGGAAGACAAGACACTTTCATCTTGTATGTACTTTGCGGTCTGTTGAAAGGTTTGCCGGTTAAACCAGCCTTCCGGCTCATACTTATCGGTTAACTCCTTTGGACTGAGTTGCAAGAAGTCTTCTCTTTTAATCATCCTTACTCCGTCATTATCAAAGAGCGTCATATATTTCCGTAGGTTGAAGCTATCGCCATACCAACCTACGCGCCGTCGTAAGAAGTATTGAAGGGAATCAAGGGCTTGATCCACGGTGTCGTTTTGGAAGACAGCACTAGTTTGTTGCCGGGCCATCACCAAAGAATCAATCACCAATTCTGTTTGATTCTGCCGTTGCATTTCATCCCATATCACATAGGGATGGTTCGTTACTTTATCAAAATCGAGATACCCCAATGTCAAAATGAGCAGAATGGACATCACCAATAAGGTACGAAGCGGGTGAACATACCTTTTGTGCCTACCTTCAAAGTATTCCTCGGTGAGTTTTCCCGGTATAAAAAGTGCTCGGAGGGTCCGTAAGGTGCGAGATTCGATATTGAAAACCGCGTCAAAAAACTCTGTAAATAGACTTCGAACAGTAATACGTCCATCCGTATTTTTCTGTCCACAGTGGGCACAATAAGCGGCACCCTTATGAAGGGGCTGCTCACAGTTTTTACAGTATGAGGTTGAAGTCGACATATCTTTCTTACAGCAGAGTTCTTCTTTCAATAAAGCTTCTCCAAAGGTATAAATAATCAGTATCCTACGCCAGCTAAGCTTGGACTGTAGCCGCAGACGGACTGCTTGGTTCTCATTTTACGACAACTGTCAGCTCGGATGTAGAAAGAAATCTAAAGCCCATCTTTTTTCCTATCTTTGTAGGAAGGCTTTGGTTAAGATAAATTAGCTTATTAAGGTCCAAAGCTGGAAAAATAATCCATCTATTGCATGAGTACATTCGTCGTATCGGCACGTAAATATCGACCCAATCGTTTTGACGAAGTAGTAGGGCAGGAGCACGTTTCTCTGACCCTCAAGAATGCCTTACAGAATGACCATCTAGCTCATGCCTTTCTATTCTGTGGTCCAAGAGGAGTAGGTAAAACGACTTGTGCTCGAATATTAGCCAAAGTACTCAATTGCCAGAATCCCACCTCAGATTTTGAACCCTGTAATACTTGTGATTCTTGTCTAGCGTTTAATGAAAATGCCTCATTTAACATCACGGAACTTGATGCAGCCTCAAATAACTCTGTTGAGCACATTAGGGCGTTGATTGAGCAAGTGCGATTCCAGCCACAGAAAGGGAAATATAAAGTCTTCATCATTGATGAGGTGCACATGCTGAGTCAACAAGCTTTCAATGCCTTCCTGAAGACCTTGGAAGAACCTCCTCCATACGCCATTTTCATATTGGCTACTACAGAAAAGCACAAGATCATCCCCACCATTCTGTCTCGCTGTCAAATCTTCGACTTTAGAAGAATACAGGTGCCTAATATGGTAAAACACTTAGCGGAGATTTGTGCGCAAGAAGGGATTGAGGCAGAAAGTGATGCACTTCATATTATCGCCCAGAAAGCGGATGGAGCCCTCAGAGATTCTCTATCGATTTTTGATCGGATCGTTTCCTTTTCGGGCAAAAAGATCACTTATGAAGATGTCATTACCAACCTTAATGTGTTGGACTATGATTATTACTTCAAATTTGTTGATGCTTTATTGAGAGAAGATGTCTCTCAAGTGCTCTTGATATTTGATGATATTCTGAGAAAGGGGTTCGATGCCGAACTATTCGTCAATGGACTAGCAGAACATCTTCGAAACCTGCTAGTATGCAAAGATGAACAAACGCTATCATTGCTAGAAGTAAGTGATGGCCTACGCCAAAGATATAAGGAACAGGCTGCTATCAGTCCGAACTCGTACCTTCTAACGGCACTGAATCTAGCCAATGATTGTGATATAAATTATAAAATGGCCCGCAATAAGCGGCTGCATGCTGAAATGGCCTTAATCAAAATGGCTCATATCAACCGAGCTTTTAGGCTTTCCCGACATGCGCCTGCTGAAGCGGTCCCGGAAAAAAAAACGGTTGACAGCAACCAACCTATAGTTCCTCCTCCATCTCAAGTCGAACATAGTCAACCAAAGCCCGAACCCGTCACGCCTGAAGAAGGGCCAAACCAAGATGCTAAGGAAGCTACTCCTGACGCCAAGGAAGTCGAACCTGTTGCTCCTGCAGTGAGCAGTTCTTCCAATGGACACAGCCATACTAACGCTCCAAGTGTTGCTAATAAGGTAACAACCAAGCACAGCATAGCTAAGGTAAGTTTAGATTCCTTGCTAGCTGAAGCTCAAGAGGACGTTGTAAAGGAAGAAGAACTAGAACAGACTGAGCTAACACTGGAAGACATCCAAACAGCTTGGACAGCATTTATAAAACAATTGGATAAAGATACCATCAAGGGTATCTTTAGAAATGCGAAAATTGACCTGCACGAGAAGACATTGATCATCAAAGTAGGTTCTGGATTGGCAGAAAGCGCCATTCGCGAAGAATTGAGTTTGATGGACTTTATTAGAAAGCAAGTCGGTAGAAGTGATCTTATCATGAAGATCCAAAAAGATGATTCGCTCGTCCAAAAGGCAGCTCCTAAGCCAAAGAAAATGCTCAACGCTAAAGAGAAATTTCTGTTGATGAACGAGGCCAATCCTAAGGTCAGAGAATTGATTGATCGATTCGGGCTTAGACCCGACGATGAGCGCTAACAATGGTTTCAAATGTTACCTTAGAGACAGTTTAGCTCACTTCTTTTTCCTAAGGACAACCTTCGTTTTGGCCGTATTGTTAAAACGCTTAAATGACAAGTAGGTGCTAATTCAAGCTCGTAATCAGACACAATTGTGATGGGCAGGATTTTCACTTACCGCTTAAACTACTATATTCCAACTCAAAGCTAATTACAACCAAAGAACAGGTTCTATGAGTAATAATCAATCACTCTGGTACTTAGAAAACATTGATGTTACCGGTCTTTTTTGCCCTAAGAAAGTAGGCCGTGGCGATATGGAACAGCATTCACACAAAGTTTTCAAAAAAGGAGAATATATCTATCTCCCGGATGAGCAAGCTGATCGATTGTACTTCTTAACAGAAGGAAGAGTCAAGATTGGAAGCTATGCTGATACCGGGAAAGAGATTACTAAAGCCATCCTCAATAAGGGGGAAGTGTTCGGAGAATTGTCGTTGATTGGAGAAGAGAAACGTCGGGACTTCGCCTATGCCATGGAAGATACATCCCTTTGTATTCTTACCGTTGTCGATATGAAAGCTCTGATGCGTGACCACAATGCTCTTAACCTTTTCCTCATGAAAATTATGGGGTCTAGAATGCTCGAAATGGAGCAGCGACTGGAAGCGCTGGTTTTCAAAGATTCAAGAACTAGGATCATTGAATTCTTACACAGTTTGGCCACTAATAAAGGACAAAGAGTAGGGTATGAGCAGGTCGTTAGAAAGTTTATGACGCATCAAGAGATTGCCAACCTTACGGCTACTTCCCGTCAAACCGTAACGACAGTACTCAACGACTTGCGAAACAAAAACATCCTCACTTTCGATCGTCGGCGCTTGTTGGTAAGAGACATGGAATTATTGGCTAAGGAATCGCAACTCTGATAGTTTGATCTGTGCCTAGGCAAGAAGAGGAATACATAGCTGGAATCGACGGCTGTAGATCTGGGTGGATTACCATAGTATTTCATCAGGGAGGATGGGATTATAACTTCTGCAAAGACCTAAAGAGTTTTCATCAGCTCCATAAGGAGGCAGCATCCGTCTTGGTTGACATGCCCATCGGCTTAGTAGAGCAGGGAAGTGAGGGCAGGACCTGTGATCGATTAGCCAGGAGACATCTAAGCCCATTTCGTCATTCCAGCATATTCACTCCACCATGTCGCCAAGCGCTATATGGCAGCTTGGAAGAAGCATCAGCGATCAATTTCAAGCATACCGGCAAAAAGCTTTCCCGGCAAAGTATCAATATCATTCCTAAAATTCGGGAGGTTGACGAATTCCTTCTACAGCTCCCGGCCTCCGAGCGCCAACGTTTTGAAGAAGCACATCCGGAGCTTATCTTTTATGGCCTCAACGGTGAACAAGCACTCCAGACTAGCAAAAAAACCAAAGAGGGTATTCAGGATCGTTTGCAACTAATTACAAAACACTTTCCCGCGCTCGGATCCCTATACACAACAGTGATGGAACAGACCCGTCGTAAGGATGTCCTAGCAGACGATATCGTAGACGCGATGTCCCTAGCCACTGCCGCTCTCCTCAAGCTACGCTCCCCAGAATCT
>ENA-UENX01000119-UENX01000119.1-marine-metagenome-genome-assembly--contig:-NODE-119-length-40722-cov-3.615449_pt1 | contig 40722 bp, 27 predicted proteins | sample MGYA00237875_ERZ529327 | MGnify/ENA primary metagenome ERZ529327 (study PRJEB26372, sample SAMN05368347) | marine metagenome | biome: cultured habitat; feature: ocean water; material: water; isolation... | reverse complement strand
TTTTTGGAGAACATTAAACTTTCGAATGGCCAAAATATCGACCAACCCACTTCCGAAGTCTTAGCTGCATCGCAATCTTCTGAAAAACTTCCGAAGCCTGCGCACTTTACGCCTTCTTTTCCGGATCGTAAAGGCGGCATACAAAATCCTCTATTCAATCACAAAAGCCGAATAATCTTCTTCTTTGTGGCAAGCCCATGGACAATCCTTTTTCGCCCTCTCACATATCGATCTCTTCTATTCACTAAGTCCTTGATTCTCTTTGTTTTTTTACATAAAACTGATAGTGAGAAAATTCATTTTTCTTTTGATAATCAAACGAAAACGCTATTTTTGCGACGATTTTTGACAACCATCAATACTTTGTAATATAAATTGATTGGAATTATGGGGAATAGATGTTGAACAGAATCAAGGCGCGAGGAGGGAGTATAGCCTGAGCTACACGACCGACGAGCAACGCAGAAGCTGTTTAAAAGATGTCGCCGTAAACCAAGGAAATTTATGTTACTAAGTATTCAATCTTAATAATATAATTATGGCAAATATTGGTCTGGTAAAACAGGTGATTGGGCCTGTAGTTGACGTAAGCTTCTCCCAAGAGGGATCCAAACTTCCTGAAATTCTAAATGCTCTTGAGATTAAGCGTCCTAACGGGGAATTGTTGGTACTTGAGGTACAGCAGCATTTGGGAGAAGACAGCGTTCGGGCTATTGCCATGGACTCTACTGACGGATTGACCAGAGGAACTAAAGTAGAAGACACTGGTCTAGCTATTTCCATGCCTACGGGAGACGCCATTAAAGGACGTTTGTTCAACGTAGTAGGAGAGGCTATCGACGGTATCGGTCCTGTTTCTAAAGAAAATGCGGCTCCTATTCACCGTAAACCACCTGCCTACGAAGATCTTTCTACGGAGAAAGAAATTCTTTTCACAGGTATCAAAGTAATCGACTTGATCGCTCCTTATACTAAGGGCGGTAAGATTGGGTTGTTTGGTGGTGCTGGTGTAGGTAAAACCGTATTGATCCAGGAATTGATCAACAATATTGCGAAAGGATACGATGGTATCTCCGTATTCGCTGGTGTCGGTGAGCGTACACGTGAAGGGAATGACTTGATGCGTGAGATGTTGGAAGCCGGTATCATCAACTACGGTGAGGACTTCTTGCACAGTATGGAAGCTGGTGGCTGGGATTTGAGTAAAGTGGATTCGAAAACACTAGAGACTTCCAAAGCAACTTTCGTATTTGGTCAGATGAACGAACCTCCTGGTGCACGTGCGCGAGTGGCGTTGTCTGGTTTGACGATTGCTGAATACTACCGTGATGGTGATCTAAGTGATCCAACTGGCGGTCGTGATATCCTTTTCTTTATCGATAACATCTTCCGATTTACTCAGGCCGGTTCTGAGGTATCTGCCCTTCTAGGTCGTATGCCTTCTGCGGTAGGTTACCAGCCAACCTTGGCAACGGAGATGGGTTTGATGCAAGAACGTATTACCTCTACTAAGCGAGGATCTATTACCTCTGTACAGGCGGTATATGTACCTGCGGATGACTTGACTGACCCTGCTCCTGCGACAACTTTCGCTCACTTGGATGCAACTACAGTATTGAGTCGTAAAATTGCTTCTTTGGGTATCTATCCTGCGGTGGATCCATTGGATTCTACCAGCCGTATCCTAGAGCCTTCTATCTTGGGTGATGAGCACTACGATACTGCTCAACGTGTAATGAACATCTTGCAGCGTTACAACGAATTGCAGGATATCATCGCGATCCTAGGTATGGAAGAATTGTCTGACGAAGATAAGCAAGCGGTACACAGAGCTCGTCGTGTGCAGCGTTTCCTTTCTCAGCCTTTCCACGTAGCAGAGCAGTTTACAGGTACACCGGGTGTGATGGTTTCTATCGAAGAAACAATCCGTGGATTCAACATGATCATGGACGGTGAAGTAGATCAGTATCCAGAAGCGGCCTTCAACTTGAAAGGTACCATCGATGATGCGATCGAAGCAGGTAAGAAAATGCTTGCTGAAGCTGAAGGATAATCATTAGAAGACTTAGTGATGGGAGACTGTCTTTGATACTAAGTTCGGGATAGTCTTCTACCTAAATAAAGAGCAAATATGAATATTTCGGTTTTGACCCCAGATAAGGAAGTTTTTTTAGGTAGTGTTACTTCAGTGAAAGTGCCTGGTACGCTTGGGCAGTTTCAAGTACTAAAGGGACACGCGCCTATCGTATCCTCCTTAGAAGCTGGACAAGTTACACTTTTGACTGCCGAAGGGGAGCACAAAGTGTATAATGAGGAGAAAGGAAATATCGAGAGCATCTCTGATAAGGGACGCAGCATCACTTTTCAGATTGGTGGCGGATTTATTGAAGTGTTGAATGATGAAATCTCGCTATTGGTACAAGGGGTTAGCCAACTTTCTTAAGCACACACAGAATGAGAATACAAAAGGGGTACCTGCTTGCAGGTGCCCCTTTTTTTATGAGATCGAAAGCTTCTTTTTCCAGTTCACAACAGGCTTTTCCAGTTCAGTCCCCCCTTTATACCACTTCACTACCAAGAATTCCCACTTCACTACATTCTGGTTGAAAAGGGCCTCAACCCCGCCTATATTTGTACTAACCAAAGAAAATAAACAAACACTCACAAACTCAAAAAACCAAATAAATACCCAAGTAGACCAAAGACTATATTTCCCCAATACCCCAACTACCAACTGAAAGCAATCTGGAGCAGTGGGCGTTCAACCCAGGAAACCAAAAGAATTTTACCCAAAGAACCAATGAAAACTTTTTAGTCCGCTGCTCCCATTTTTTCCCCAGTCTAAGCTTTTAGAATCCCTTTCAATTTATCCCATATCCAATCCCTGGACATTTCCAATTTTCCCCTACGTATGTGTTTTGATACAATAGAATAGCTCCGGCTATCTTTTGTTATTTAAGATAAAACCTATTTCTAAAATTCCTTTATGCCAGTAGCTTCTACTTTCAGTTGAAGCTACTGTTTTGCTTTTAAGGCGAAGGGAATAAGTGCACTGCGTGTTCGACCCTCATGTGAGCCCACTTTCCAAGTAGGCATCTCTTTCAAAATTCTTTCGATGAGTTGATGAGCCCCCTTGTCCATCGCAAAATCGACTCTGACAAAACTCACCTGCCCGGACTCGTTCACAATGAAGCGACCCTGTACAGCGAACTTTAGCTGTATATCTTTAGCAGCTACTTGTTCTAGGATATAAGCTTCTACGGCAGGGGCTATATCCTCCAATTGCTGCGCCTCTTGAAAGAGCGGTGGCTGATCCATTCTTTCAATCGGTAAGGCGGATCTGGGAGAGGCTTTAGAGCCGGCATTCATAGCACTGGCATTAGTGGCCTTGGTGGCATATACCTTGGTATCTTCACGCTCGAAGCTTGGCGTGAATTTCTTTCTTTTGGTCCCTTCCTTCTTGGCAATCCAGCTCAGTAAACTCCTTACGCGCTCTAGTTGGGCTTCAATACCAGGGGCCGAACTAGACCAGGGGCCAAGTAGCAAGCGATCCTGCGGAAAACTTAAATTTCCTCCCTTGGCCAGTTGCGGAGCCACTGTGAAGGCTTTATCATTATTGGTAGCTAAGATGCTTAGATTGAATAATCCTTTGGTGTCATCCTTGATCAATAGGATACCATCTCTATGAAGGTCACCCATTGGGATGGTGATGATGTAACCATCATTTTCGCTTTTCTCTCCATTTCTTACCAATTGCCTTTGATCTTCAACCGTCATTGTTTCCGCCTCAAAGTCAAAGGAGACCTCGTAATGGCTTCTAGCGGCCGACACGCCACGACTCTTCACTTTTGTAAGTGGCAAGTCGGGTAGCAATTGTTTGAACAAATTCGTAGAATCAATTAATGCCTTGGACTGCCCCATAGTGTCGGAAAAAGGTAGAAACACTACTAGTGCCACTAGGGAGAACCAAATCATGCATCGAAGCTTATCTCTCATGTCAAATTGTTATATGTTCAGTGGAATGCTGCTGTTAAAGAGTTAAGAATTGCTGCCGCCAAGGATCCTTTTCCAACCAAAGCGAATTACAATTAATAACAAAATGAAAATGCCAATTACCACCTCAAATCGTACGAAGGAAACCACCCAAATTCGAGTGCGGTCAATGAACCACATGATGGCTAAGGATGCCGTGATCATCGTGATTAATCCAGATAGTTTATCAAAACCCGGGATGTAATCCAGATTGACATTCCGCTTAATCGTGAGCAATGTAATCACCATTGAAAGAACGGGGATGATTTGCGTGTATACATCCGTCTGCAGGATAGGCCGCTTTTCAAATAAGAAGAAATAGACGCTCAAGGTCACCGCAAATATGCCAGGGACACTCACCAAGAAGATTAGTGCCGAATAGAGATACTTCCAAGGCGACAGATGGCCTTCTCCTTTGCTCAACCATCCGGCTAACAGAGCGGCAAAAGGAATGATGGCGAAATAGAAAAGAATGTAAGCTGGATTATCTGCTAATCGTTGGAATAGTTCTTCTAAGGTCATAGTGGTCTGGTTTGCTTTGCCGACAGAATACCATCAGCTATTCATTTGTTGATAGGACAAAGATTGTTTTTTCTGATGTATAGTCAAAGTAATGGACTTCGTTCTTTTTTCTGTGATAAAAAAGAGCCGAAAAATCATGACTGCAGCTAACACTTCCGAAGTTTTGCCCGGCCAAGACTGGAGGAAACTTCGGAAGTGTTAGCGTACGAAGAAAAAGTCCTAAAATGAATAAGGCCGTTTTTCCTAAACTTCGCCAGCACAACCAGTACCTCCTCCCCCCACAATGGAGTGAACCTGGAGGCCAACCCAGCGCGCGTGGCCTGGCAAAACATTGTTTGATGCGTTGAGCTTGAGTTGATTACTCAACAGGCTTTGCAGGTTTCTTTTTGCCACAGCTTTTTGAGCTCCGGCCCAAGCCGACCTAGAAGCGGGTATAATGACATTTAAAAGTCAGGCACTGAAGGCAGTAATAGAATTCGAGAAAGAAAGTATATAAGAAAAAACTTTGCAGGCAAATTCAGCTTATCTAGACACTAAAAAAACAATCACTCGAAATGAGAGGAGTGAGTCCGCAGTCCTACCTAGAGCGCGCGTAGGCCCGGCAAAAAACTGTTCGAGGGACGAGTTCTTTTTGCCAAGCGTTCTTTGCTGACTTTCTTAGGCGATTGTAAGAAAGTCAGTCGCCGAAGGCAATTAAAGCCCTGAAATACAGGAGAACTACAAACAGGTACGTAAGCGTAGACTTAGAAAATGCTAGAATAGCAAAAGAAAAGCGCCTTACCAGCATGAAATAACTGACAAGGCGCTTCCCAAAAAACTATATAGAATCAGACTATAAGTCCAATAACAATTTCACAGGATCCTCCAACAACTCCTTCACCTTCACCAAGAAGGTTACAGAAGTCTTACCATCGATGATACGGTGATCATAAGACAGTGCCAGATACATCATCGGGCGAATCACCACCTCGCCATCAATGGCTACGGGGCGGTTTTGGATACCGTGCATCCCTAGGATGGCAGACTGTGGTCGATTGATGATGGGCGTACTATTCAAAGAACCAAAGATCCCGCCATTGGTAATCGTGAAAGTACCGCCTTGCATTTCTTCCAAGGTCAACTTTCCGTTACGGGCTTTACCAGCCAATTCTTTGATTTTATATTCTACTTCTGCGAAGTTCAAGGATTCCACATTGTGTACCGGAGGTACTACCAATCCATTATCCGTAGAAATGGCGATTGATATATCGGCGTAGTCATGGTATACTACTTCATTGCCATCGATGAAGGCATTTACGTCTGGCATTTCGATCAATACCTTAGCACAAGCTTTGGCGAACAGAGACATGAAGCCCAATTTGATGCCATACTTTTCTACGAATTTCTCTTGGTATTTTTTACGAAGCGCCATCACCGCTTTCAGATCCACCTCGTTGAAGGTGGTCAACATAGCCGTCTCATTCTTGGCCTGAACCAAACGAGTAGCGATCGTCCGGCGCATCCGACTCATTTTCTTACGCGTCTCATTGCGGCTGAAAGCTACTGCAGGACTTGGTGGAGTGGGAGCAGGGGCGCCTATTCCAGGTGCTGGATCAGCAGTAGCTGGCTTATTGGCAGCGGCCTGCACGGCATCGTTCTTAGTAATGCGACCATCTCTTCCAGTGCCACTCACAGCAGCAGGAGCAATGTCATTCTCCTTTAAGATCTTAGCAGCAGCAGGAGAGGGGGTCCCACTAGCATATGTCTTCTCGGCAGTTGGAGCAGGGCTGCTAGGAGCGGCGGCTTCCTCTTTCGGAGCCTCTTTCTCCGGCGCAGGGGCTGGAGCTGAAGCACCATTCTCTGCTTGTACACTGGTGTCGATCTTGGCCACTAATGCACCAATTTCCAAGTCATCACCTTCTGCAGCTACGTAGATCAACTTTCCTGAGGCTTCAGCTGGAAACTCCAGCGTCGCCTTGTCAGATTCAAACTCACAAATCGGCTCATCGAGCGCTACGTATTCTCCGTTTTCTTTTAGCCATTGGGAAAGGGTAACCTCTGCAATTGATTCCCCGATCACAGGGACTTTCATTTCAACAATACTCATATGATAGGTAAAAAAGGTTCGTAAAATGCGTTTCAAAATGCACTGCAATATTCAGGCAATTGTCCTAAATATTCAACTAAAAAGGCCATTTTCTTAGACCTATTTAGCTCGGCATCTATATACAGTACCCATATTTATCAGAATTGTTTGAAAAATGGAGAATTTATTGCTTTTCAAGCTTTGGTATAGTGGAGTAAAGCAGCCCCCGTTTCATAATGTTCGGTTTTGTGAAGCTTAAAGCTACTTTCATTTACAGGGGATGGAAATAAAGGGATGCCTTCCCCAATGATGGTAGGAATGATGAAAAGCATCATTTCATCAATTAGGCCTTCGTTGAGATAATACGCCACGAGTTGCCCCCCGCCTACTAGCCAGATATCTTTCCCGCCTTCTTGCAGAATAGAGCGCGTAGCTGCACCAATTTCACCTTGGATCACCTTAGTCTGGGGAGTTGGTGGAGTATAATCCGACTCCCGGGTGGCGAGATAGGTAGTGCATTTTTCGTACGGCCAGGGTACGTCGAAACCTAGTATCTGATCATAAGTTTTCCTCCCCATGATGACGGTATCAATACTTTCGTAGAAATCCATGTATCCATAATCGATCTTATTGGGGTTGGGTAGGGCTTCTAACCAATCGATAGATCCGTCTTTTCGGGCGATATAACCATCGAGACTAATGGCGATATAGAGTTTTACTTTTTTCATTTATTTCTTTTCGGCAAAGATCCATCTTCTATCAGACTAATAATTGTAAAAAACGCACCTTGGTCTATTCAGATAGCAAGGTGTGATGAAAAGGATGCTGTTGCCCTTGAATTTGCTTACGATATGCACTGGGCGTCATCCCCGCAAATTGTCTAAACTTACGAATGAAATGAGATTGATCATAAAAGCCGTTGCGCAGGGCGATTTCAGTTAGACTCCAATTGGGGCGATAGGCCAAGGCCTGTAGGACCTGATGCAATTGGAGTAATTGAAGATGTGTTTTAGGAGAAATGCCAACGACATCTTTGAAAGAAGACCGTAGATGTTTACTGCTGACGTCGATGTCCTTTGCCAGTCGTTGTATCTGGGTGGATCCTTTCGAGCGGAGGCTTTGGAAGTACTGATGCACGAGCTCAGGTACCTGTTTTCTAGCACTGTATCTGGTGAAAAGGTCAACCAGTGCAATAAGTTTGGTTTTTTGTTCCGTAGCAGCGGAGAGACGATCCAATAGTTCATTGGCTTTTCCAAACAGTAGATCATCCAAGGAACTTGCCTGACTAAATTCGCGTACGCTCAAGCCAAAGTTAGAATAGATTCCAATGGGGTCGAATAATATCCCAAGGGTTTCATACCTACCACTCACCGAAGTTTGAAAACGCTCAGATTGAATCGGGGAAATGATCAAACGATCTACCTGAAGTCCCTTGCTAACCTCAAATGTATCACCAAGATTGAGAATTATTTCATGTTGGAGAAAAGGAAGACTGATGGCTTTCTGTTCTAATTGATCACTTTGGCCATGCCAGAGCGTAGCAATGCCCTGCTCTATCAGGCTGTCATGTACGGTAGTGATATCCATGATCCTTTTCCCCCTTGTCCAGTCTACTGCTGGTGATAATCGAAGCGCAAGATCCTGCCTCTAGCACCTTTACCTTCGTTGGCAATGTACAGGGTTCCATCTTGGTCGAAACACAAACCTTCGGGTTGCGAATGCACTTCTTTACGTAGTTTTTCGATATGTAACAATTGCCCTTCTTGATTGATAATCATCAGCACTTTCCCGACTGAGGATAGCACGAAGATATCTCCACTGATTGGGTGGATGGCCACGCCGGATGGGGCAAAGGTGAGTTCTGTGCCTGGTTTAAACATTTCCGCCAGTTTGCTGAGTTTGCGGATGGCTGGAGCCGTGGAAAGATACTCGTGAATGTCATTCAGACTGATTACAAACACGGGGTTGGGTTGTAAAGTTAGGGTTTGCAGGTCAAAGGCGTAGATGCTCTTCTTTTCTCTAAATGGCGCTCCCTTGCCACCTTTACCCTTACAAGCTAACAGTAGACGGTGTTTGGTAGGATCATAGGTAAGGCCCTCTACGTCATTGTCGCTATCTAAAAAGCCATTGAACTTTTCTACCTCTTGGTCCTTGGTACCGGCATTCTTGACCCGATATAGGGTTCCGGAGCTCTTCAGCACATAGATATCACTACCCACTACTTCTACACCCTCATAGTCCCCTGGCTTCCAAAACGTGAAATCCTCTTCCAATTCCCCCGTCTCTTTATCAATAAGGTAGATTTTACCATTTTCATCTTCGATGGCAATCAACATAGATCCATCTCTGCTGATACTTAGACCAGAGATTTCTTCCAGCTTCTTAGGCATTTTGAAAGTGCCATCTGGTTCAGTGAGCGTATAACCCAGTTCATAATCCGTTGGCATTTCAGCAAAGCGAACCATGTTCAATTGGACAGGTGCGGGGGGAGTACTAGTGGTCTGATTGCCGCACGCGATCAGAGCGCCGATCAAAGAAGTGAAAATTATCTGCTTACTCATATGTCTTCCTTTAGTATAAGAACCATCTGTACGGTCTAAAATAGGGGCCAGGCCGAAACCATTTTAGCATCCGTACCACCTTAAACGGATTAAATATAAGGACTTATTGTCTTGAGTAAAAAGCAAGGGGCGTTTAGGATTAACTAAACGCCCGCATTGGGTCACTTAAGCAAATGATATAGTCCTATTACATGATCTATTCTAGGTCGGTAAGGCTCACTTCTTCCAGATGTGTATCAAGTGCCGCAAATTGGTCAGCGTCTTTCAAAACTCTTGGGAAAACGATATTGATCGTTCGCTCTTCCAATTCTTGCACGGATATCCGGAAAGGAATAAATTCTTCTGCCACATCGAATTCGAAAGCAACGCGAGAAAGATCTTGCGTCAATAAGAAGGAAAACGTTTGCAAGTCTCCTTCTGGCGTTCTCGCCACGATAATCTTCCAATAGGCCCTAGGAATCTGAACTTCAATGGGCTCATCATTATTGATCCCATGGAAGACCGGATCATCAGCTAGCATCAAAGGACCGGAGAAAACACAGTACTTCTCCGTTCGGGCTTGTCGCAATACACTGTTCTCCAATCTTCCCCAGATTCCACCAGATATTGAACGATTGAATCCTAAAACCTGAGGGGAGCAATTGGTAACGTGGAAGGTATCTCCATTGGCTATCTTGACCGCCTCATAGGAATCTCCCCAGTTAACATCGTCTCGTCTGACTATATGCCCTTTATCGAAGGATCGACGATCACGGCTGTAAAACTGATCGGATAGTTGATCTTCTATGGGAATTCGAGGATCGATGAACCATTCTTCTCGGTCATTTGGTCCCATTTCACCTAAGGCTGCTCTCGTATATCTTCTTCCTGGCTCTGGCCTTTTCTTTTCCCTGCTGGCATCGACATTGGATGCAGTCAACAAGGCCATTCTTCTTCTCTTATTGTTGATAATCGAGAAGTTTTTATAGGGAATGATATGTTCACCATTAGCCATTTTAGAAAGACTCCTGGAATTGATGCGCTTTGGCATCGGAACTTCAATCCCGAGGAAGTCCGGATCATATCCCGTTCGTGTTTCATAGTTGGTATCATGGAAAGGCATCTTCTCTACCGATCCTACTAATCCCGCCGCGGGCAATATTGCCGGGCTCGCCAAAGACTTATGGTCGACGTTTGTATCTGGTTCCCCCATAGAGAGTGAAATCGTGACGGGGACGTAGATCGTCCTCTGGGTATCGTTATGATGAACTGGTGCAGGCTTAGGTTGAGCTACGACTGGTTCTGGATTAGGACTTCCTGGAAATAATGGACTGTTTATACCTAATGGCATATTTCCGATGGAAGCTTGTAGGAATTCTTCTCGGTCTCGTCGGTTGGTCAAGGTAGCTAATATATGATTGACAATGATGCTAGCACGGGTCCCTGCATTGGCTATCCAATCTATTTCAGAATCATCATCTGCTGGCGTGGCTACGCTTCCGTCTCTCAAGAGCCAGTCCCCTGCTGCATTGGTGCGCGGAATACCTGAGGTATGCAGCGCTACTACTTGCCAAGAATCGTTGAATACCGGTGACCCTGATGATCCCGGGGCGGTGTCAGATTGATACAGGAGCTGATTCTCTTCGATATTGATCACCTCATTTTCACGCAAGGCAATCTGTTTGGGTTGTCCAGAGGGATGTTGTATGATCGTAGCGAATTCGCCACGATTGATTTTACCGATTTTATTACTCATTTGTAGAAAGCCGTAGTCGGACAATTGACCAGATCCAAATACTGGGGTGGGATTGATGGCTACCAGTGCATAATCCAGGGCTTCATTGTTGATGAATAAGCGTTCTGGGGACAGTTGGAAGCGAGTGGTGTTTTTCGGGTTGCCCTGCATGTCCAACTCGAAATCGAATTCGATCAAAGAATTAGCTGCAGTCTCTGCATCCCGGAATACATGATGATTGGTCAGCAAAAGGGTAGGGGAGACTTTGAAGCCCGAGGCGCTCCCTCTTTCGCGAAAGTTCTGATCACGGATGATTACTCTGCATACGGCTTTTGAAGCTTTCAGCGCACGAGTAAGATAGTTGACATCCACCAAATCATTTAAGCCCAATGTCCGTTCTTTTGCTGTAGTTGAAAATACGGATTCGGCTTCTCTCAATCGCTCATTTCTGAGTTTCTGTCTTTCTTCAGAAACTAGATTGTAATGGCCCTTATCCTTGAGCTCTTGCTTCTTTTCATTGATGTATTCTACAGAATAGTTGCTGCGAGTAGTTTGTACTACATCTTGGAGGTCTCGGCATTTCATAATGGTCTGATCTTTAGGTTCGATTAACAAATTAGACCTAAGAGAACAGAAGTGCCATGGAGACGGGGTAACGGGCGAGGAGGCTTAAGTAATGGGTAAGTCTCAGCGGGTAATTGGCATAGACTTCCAAAATGCTCCCTTGCAGTGATTCATTTTGGAAGTCTATGTGAAAGCACTAAGCTCGACTTTAGTATTTTATGATAATCTAGAAATAGATTTAGCCATTCCTTAGAGCGGGTTGCTGGCAAAAAACTGTTTGACGGAGGAGTTTTTTTGCCAAGAATTTTGCTTCCTTTTTTTCGATTGAAAAAGGAAGTCGCCGAAGGCAAAACTAAGCCATAACTCACTCTTTATCAAACCTTTAATCTCTACCATGCATAGCTTACAAGATGGCTCTTATTCATTTTTCTGGGAGGTTTGAGCTAGTAGCTCAAAGAGCGTTTGCAAATACCTCAAAAACTCTACCTGTCGGTAGACAGGGAACCAAAAAACGCTTGTCCCGTAAACTCTCTCCGTTCAAACAATACGGGACGGCCACCCGCTCTTGAAGCTGGCAACGGTAATTTTAATTTTGAACATCTGCCCTAACAGCAGATGTTCAAAATTTATGTCAAACTCAAGGAGTCTCTACAGTCGTCTTTAATCACGTTCTAAGGTACGCGCTTGGTAGGCGTTGGGCGGAACATGAAGAAAAGTCCGATCAGAATGAATGGTATGCTTAGTAATTGACCAGTGCTCAAAGCATTATCCACCACTGCCTCAAACCCACCTTGACTGCGCTTAAACTGCTCGAGATACAGTCGGAAGCCAAAGATTAATACTAGGAATAAACCAAATATGAAGCCCTGCTTCTCTTTTCGATCCGTAAACCAATACACATAGTACAGCACAAAGAAGGATAAAATATAGCAGACCGATTCATACAACTGCACCGGGTGTACGGGCGTTCCTGCTACCGCTGGGTTTTTCAAGAAATTGAAGGCCCAAGGGTCATCGGAGGGTTTACCCACAATCTCGGAATTCATTAAGTTACCTAGACGGATTAGACATCCGGCCAAAGCTGTTGGAACTACCACTTTATCCAGAATCCAAAGCACGGAGCGCTTAGAAATGCGTACGGAAAAAATATACAGTGCTAGGATGATTCCGATAGCCCCACCATGACTGGCCAATCCGCCTCTCCACACCATCGGGATTTCCACTAAGTTTTCAGAATAGTAATCCCACTCGTAAAAGAACACATGACCCAGTCGCGCGCCCAGCACTGCCCCCACGATCATGTAGATGAAGATCTTGTCCAGCCACTCCTCCGGCGCTTTTTCAGCTTTAAACATACGCGTAACAATCATCAGCCCGAGCAGGAAGCCGGTGGCGAAGAGCAAACCGTACCATCTAAGGGTAATGGGACCAATACTGACGATTTCTGGAGAAGCTTTCCAATCAATAACTAATAAAAGATCTTGCATGGATTCTGCGGTTATTGTTTTGGTGCAAAGGTGCGAAAAAAAGTATGCTTTGACTAATAAGTCTACCCGCCGGTAAAATTATTACAGCTCAGACTTACTATAAAGGATATTTTTTGGATGGAAAAGAGGACCACGGAGGACTGGTATCGGTTCAATCGGCCAGACTGCCGTGGTCCCTTTGATGAGAAGAACAAGATTTATTGCATCGACTTCATAATCTCAGCGATAGCTCGATCCAATTGTGGATCATTACCCTTAATTCTATCCACAAAAGTATTTTTCACCAAAATATCAGGCTCCACACCCGTTTTCTCCAGGTTCTTGCCATCTAGCGTGTAGCAGCCCCAAGATGGGAGTCTATAGAATGATCCATCTACTAAACCCTTTCCGGAAGTGAAAATAATCCAGCGGTAGGTGGGGGCTCCGATGACCTTACCTAGCTCAAGTTGTTTAAATCCAGCGGTGGTCATTTCTGCATCACTCAAACTTTGCTCATTGATGAGCAGTACAATGGGTTTACCAGATACACCAAAATTGGATTGATTGCCCAATGCTCCTTCTCGATACTTCCAGTTGAGATATGGCTTTTGAGATAAAAAGCGTAGCACTTCATCATGTACGTTCCCTCCTGTATTATACCGAAGATCCAAGATCAAGGCCTCCTTCTGATACCAATCGCTTACCATCTCCTCCATGAAGTGTTGTAATTGGCCACCACCCATGTTTTTCATGTGTACATAGGCTACCTTGTTGCTTGTTTTTTGATCCACACGCTTCTGACAAGCTGCAATCCATTCGTCGTACAACAGGTTTCTTTGTGCGCCGTAGGAAATGGGGTGAATGCGAACGTCAAAGGTGGAATCTTGTCGGCTAAAGGTCAACGTCATTTCTTGGGCCAGCGCAGGTTGCGCAAAATAATGTTCTCGGTTCTGACCAGCCTGCACCTTTTTACCATCTACCGCAACCAAGCGGTCTCCTGTTGCTACCCCCTTATCCGCATAGTCCATAGGGCCATCTGTGATGATTCTAGCGACCCGGTATGGATCTTCCTCTTCGAAGATTAGGCCACTTGTAGCAGTCCGGCTGCCGTAGAAGACCCTTTCCTCTCGACCATTGCTGGAAAATCCGAAGTGAGAAGTGTTCAGCTCACCAAGCATCTCATTGATCAAAGTCCTCAAGTCACCACGGCTATTCAAATGAGGAAGGTAAGCGGCATACTTGTCTTTGGTTGCTTTCCAGTTGATGCCATGGAAGTTTTCATTGTAGAAATTCTCTTCCATATTGGCCCAAGCTTCGGCGAACATCTGCTCAAATTCCGGCTGTAGTTGACGATAGAAGTTATGCTTGATAGTGACCTTACTGGCTTTCTTACTGCCCAAGTTCAAGGTGTGAATATTGCCTCGACTTAGGATATAGTATTTCTTTTTGGCTACCCGGATAGATTGGGGGCTGGCGAAAGTAACACCTTGGATTTTTTCCGTTTTCGGATTTTCAAAGGCTTGCAGCGTAGTCATCCAGAGTCCGGCCCTTCCTTCGTCATGATTGGAGTAATAGAGTACCATGGTCTTGTCGCCTTGCTGGAAGACCACTGGTCCGCTCTGACGGCCGAAATTCGGGCTAATGCGACTTAGCCTTTTCATAATCCCTTCTGGAGTGATCTTGATCTTCAACTTGCTCTCTGTACTATCCTTCTTTTCTTTCTTCTCTTCTTTCTTTTTCTCCTCAAAGAGGGCATCGAATTTATCGCTTTTAAAGGGCCTGTCCATACGACTGAGTGCCATGCGATAAACCCTTCCATCTCTCAGCCCGTAAGGGTAGGAAGGTTGGGTACGGTTGGATACAAAGTATAAATATTTACCGTCAGGCGACCAGTAAGGAGAAGCTTCAGGCACTCCAGTGTTGGTCAAATTCATGGTTTTCTTCGTGTCGATATTGTACACCATTACTTCTGGCTCAAAATCTCTACGGGCGGTGAAAGCTACATGCTTGTCATCTGGGCCAAAATACGGGGTGTCATTTTGAAAACCCCAGATCTCATCTTTAGCCAAGGTTGTGCTTTCGAGGCTTTCTAAGTCAAGCAAACGGATCTCATCTCGTCCACTCACATACACCGCTTGACTTCTATCACTATTGAAAGTTAGATCGCGATTATTCCGGAGGTCATTGGTGAGTTGTTTTTCAACTTCAGAACCATCTGCTGCGATCGTAAACCAGTTTTGGTAACCTTGTGCCGTTTGATTGAAGAGGATCGTTTTGTGGTCCTTGAGCCAATGCACTTCCATTACTCGACCATCTGCTTTAGTGGCTATTTGGCGAATAAACTTCCCGGCAATATCAGATACAAAGAGTTCTCCGCGGGAAACGAAAGCTAACTTCTTGCCGTCAAGAGAAACATCGAAGGCAGAGATCTGTCCGGCAACATCGAAGCGCTGGGATTTTTCCAAGACTGGGTTTCTAGGTAGATTGATCTTGATGGGTTTGGCATTCCCTCCCTTTACCCTGTAGAGGAAGATCTGGTAGTCTTTCCGAAAAACTACAGCCGTACCATTTGCACTCACCTGCGGACGTCGCATGGCGTTTTCGAATTTGGTTAATCGCTTCTTCTTACCGCGATCGAAGGTATATAAGTTGTATTCATCATTGAACTCATCAGAGAGGAAGTAGATCTTACCGTTTCGAGCGATGCTCACATTGAAATCCTTGCCTTCATAAGTGGTTAGCTGCTTGAATTGCTTCTTCTTTGGGTCATAGGATTTGATATCTGGGTTGTAGGGGCCTTTATAGCGTTTGCGATGTGCAAAGTTGGCACTTTCCCAGGTTTCATTGAAAAATAGTCTTCCGTCAGGATGCTCCACCATGTTGTGCACATTGTTGAAGTAATGAGGAAACATTCGTTTTGGTGTGCCGCCGGAAATCCCTACTGTGTAGGATGACATGCGATTTAATCGCGTAGAAGTAAAGTAAATCTTTTCACTGTCCCAACTCCAGCTACTGACGGCATCAGCTGCTTCATGGTAGGTCAACTGTTGGATATCACCACCGGCTAGGGGCATGAGATAAATATCTTGATTGCCAGATTGTGTGCCGGTAAAGGCCAGCCATTTCCCATCGGGGGAAATTCGGGGATGGGTTTCATTGCCATCCATGGCCGTGATGCGCATTGCTTGTCCACCCGAGCTTGGCACTCGCCATAGGTCACCTTCGTAAGCAAAAACTACCGTATTGGCATCTGGGCTAATTGTTGGGTAGTCAGCAAAATATAAGGATTCATCCGCGACTGGGGTGGCTAAAAGCGTGCAAGGAATAGCCAACACAAATAAGGTCTGATACAGGTAAAACCGTAGATCTTTTTTCATCTAATAACTGCTTTTTGGTAAGTATTTGAGTCCAGGTAAATGAGATAGATTTACCTGGACCAATTGGTGTTCGTAAGATAAAATATGCTGGTTCGCACACATGGTAAAATGGTGCGAAATTGGCACTGGTCATACAATGCTAAGTTCGTAGAAAGATGCTTACTCTTCATCCGATTTGATGGAAGAAAAGCGCTACATAGTATACCTTGTTGGAAAATCAAGTCCTTCTCTGAAATTTTTGTGGTTCTATCTGGCGCTACAGCTAGACAGGTAACTCAAAGTGAAGATCATAAGCGAATGAGAATGAGCGTTGATTAAAGTTTTAGTTGACTTAAAACACAAAAATTGTCAGAGAAACAATCAAACTCGTGAATATGGTAGCAAAAATACAAAACAATTATTGGTCACTAAGTCTGGTGCTATTAGTCCTGCTTACAGCCATAGCGATCTCTTTCGGTATTAGCTCCAGCACAAATCCAAGCCAGCTAGCAAATGCAGTGACGGCTGACCTGGCGATCACAGCCCCAATCCTTTATTTGCTATTAATCAGGAGAACCAATATCCCCAATATAACGGTTGTACCTTGTTTTATTGTGGGTTTACTGATTGCACATGTAGTACTCCCCCCAACGGACAGGGAATTGCTTACCTTTCTCACCCATTATGTTTTGCCCGGAATCGAACTCTTAGTAGTAGTTTTTGTCGGAAGGAATGTCTGGCGGTTTGTCGCGGTACTTCGGCAAAATGGGACAAAAGACATTGACAGATTGGAGGTGCTGAAAAAGAGTACCGAGGCCGTACTGGGAATCGGGCTTCCAGCTCGCCTGCTGAGTACAGAACTCAGTATCATGTATTTTGGATTGCTTGCTTGGGGCAAGAGAGAACGACAGAGCGAATCTCACTTTACGCATTACAAGAAGAATGGACTTGGTGCGGTGATAGCTTTATGGACTATGGTGCTTGCCGCAGAGACCTTTGCCGTACATATTCTCTTGATGAAATGGAGTGGGGTAGCAGCATGGATAGCTTCCTTCAGTAGCGTTTACCTGGTGTTACTCTTTATCGCCCATTATAAAGCCACCCGCCAGAGACAGTCCTGGATCGATCAAAGCGGCTTGCATCTGCGTTATGGGCTATCTGGGAATGTAGACATTTCTCCGGAGCGCATTGAAAAGATCCATTTGACCTCCCGAACACCACGCGATCTAGATCAATTAGTCAAGTTGGGACACGCCTTTGAAAGCCATAACCTTATTATTGAACTGAAAGAGGAAGTAGAAGTGGAAAGGATGTATGGCAAAAAAGAACGAGCAAAGGCCCTAGGTCTAATGATTGATGATCGAGATGCACTAGAGCAGCTATTACTGTAAAAAGGAAAGGCAGGAATAATCACTGGAGTATTCCTGCCTTGATTCCCGCAGCTTACGGGGTTCCTAGTTGACACCTTGTACTAAGGTGGCATCATTCAAAGCGTATATCAGGCGATTAATATCGCTATCATTCAACTCCAGTTTGCCTTTAATCGTCACGGGTTCTGCTGTGTATTTAATGGCTTCGATCGCGTAGACTTCCATAACGGTCTCGGGACCTGCTCCCCCGCAGAAAAAGCACATGTTGTAAGGATAGGCAGAAAACACAAATTCTGTGTGACTTTTGTATCCTTCTACTGGAATAATATATCCCTTAATGGTTACCTCCTTACCCTCTAGTTGTTTCAAGGTTTCACTGAATACTGGCACATCTACTTTGAAGCCGAGCATTTCATCATATTCCTTCTTAAAGGTAAGATCTGCCAAGGACTGCCATAAATTGTCATCTTGAGCTTGGGCTTGGTTGATGCCAATTCCCATGAATAGCAGGGCAAAAGCAGACAATAATAGTGATTTCTTCATGTTTGGTTACTTTATGAATGTGCTAATATAACGCTTTCGCCAGGGAGTTTCCCTTTAAGGTCGTGTTAAATATCTTGCGAATCCGGCGATAGAAGGAAACCAAATGCCCCTTTTTATTTGGATAACAGTGGCCTCTTAAAAAAGGTTTTGCGGACTCTACTGTGCCAAGATCTGTTTTAGACTCCCCTTATCTACTGTTAATAGACCATTCTTTGTAATTCTTGGCGTTAGCTTTTTCCAATTGGGATCTCCTGCAAATACGGTTTTAAACAAAGGCAAGGCTTCTGAAAGAGAGCCTGTGTTAGCAAGGTTGACCGCTTTCCAGAATTTCATTTCCAAATTATTGGGAAACATGGCTTCTGCCTGGCCATACTCTTTCATGGCGAGCTCAATATCTCCATGTTCTACTGCTAGATCGCCTTTATTCATGTGCTCATAAGCCCGGTGAACCTTAAGTAAGCGCTTTATCTCCTGAATAGGAGTTGCATGATCATCTACCCGAAGGTCCACCTTGCGGTCCACCCAGGACTGACCCGTATTTTTAGCCGAAACAACTAAAACGGCAGCAGACTGCTTTCCTCTGATGTCTCCACCTGCCTGCTGCGCTGCTTCTAGACTCATCACCAAGCGTTCCGCTAGTGGTTGGCCCTTCGAAGCCTCGAAGGCTTTGGCCATGGCCGGCCAAACTCGTTCATTGTCCATTAAATTGGCTTGCACGGCATAGCCTTCTCCGGTTAGGTTTCCAGCGGCTTCAATGCATTTTTCACCAGTGAAGGAGGCGGCCTGCCCCATAGCATTGAGCAGCCCTACCTGCCGAAACGCCCGGCCTTCATCCTTGGCTAACAATTGTTCTAGAACCGCCTTTGGATCTTTCCCCGATTTCATCAAGGCCAAACCTTCCGGGCCGAAAGCTGGGTTCACAAAAGACTGCGTTGCTACCACTCCAACGCCGGCTTCTCCCCAAATGACTAAAGTACCCGTCGCAAACCAGTGGGACTGTACTGCTACCCCCATATCTCCCGTTTCGGGATCAATAGCAACTATGGAATAAGTGTGTGCTAGCGGCTGATCTCCATACGCAGATTGCCCAGATAAATAAATGGTGTAGAACAATAGTGTAAGAAACGTTAAGCTTTTTCGCATGATCGTTGATTTAATGCAAACAGAAATAGGTTGTTATGCTGAGGACGGGACATAGAAAGCCCTGTGCTAGATGGTACCTAGCAGCCCGACAGCCGGAAAAGGTCAAATTGAGGTTTGTTCTGCGTGTTAACTACAACTGGTAGTCAACAGTTGTAGCCCTATTAAGAGGCGGTGTTTTTGTTCATTTGATAGGTGAAAGAGCTAGTTATCCAGATACGGAACGTAAGGATAACTATTAGCTTAAGACTTATGCTGTGCAACGACGGGCCTGACTCAGTAAAACTTTGAGGCATTAACTTGAGTCAGTGAGTAGATTTGGATCTGCGGAGAAAGAATGTGCTTATTTAAATCCAGACAAAGGTACAAAAACGGAAATTTATCACATCAATATTTGATTTGAAAACTTATCTTTCAGTCTTCCATCATGGGTCACAACCAACAGTGTAGCCTCTACTGCTGCTGCTTGTTCTTCCAACAGCTGCACCACCTCATCACAATTATTGTCATCCAAAGCAGAAGTAGGTTCATCGGCCAAAATGATCTCAGGTTGATTGATCAAGGCTCTGGCGATGGCTACTCTTTGCTTTTCTCCCACACTTAGTTCGTCCGTACGCTTATTGATCTTATCCCCAATATTCAAACGGTCCAAAAATGTGGTCACTTTAGCAATATCCACCGGCAAACCCGCCAGTTCCTGGGCGATCTTCAGGTTCTCACCCACTGTCAATGATCTAATGAAATGAGCTTGCTGAAAGATGATTCCAATATGCTTTCCCCGAAATTGATCCAATTGGCTAGGCGAAAGTTGAGCAATATCAGTACCCCCTACTTCAATGGTGCCGGAGCCGGGAGGAAGTAGGCCCCCTAACAAATGCAAAAGGGTTGTCTTACCACTTCCAGATTGACCAAGAACAAGCCAACTCTCCCCTTTTTGGCAAAGGATATCCGGGAATTGGATGGCTGGGCCATTATTGTACTGGAAGGTCAAGGCGTTGGTTCGTAACATGCGGTAAATATAACGAGCTGGATGAAATTACTAATGATCCTAGGAAAAGATTTGAGTGGAAAAGCTTGCTAAGTTGGCTTCATGGAAAGGAACTTGATAAGACACTTTGTTGTTCTTTAGAAAAGCACCGTGCAAACAAATGGCGTTTCGGTGCTTAATTCAGTTGTGGATTGAGGTGGGGACTTGACTCTACTTTCAAATTCTCCTAACTTTGTCCTATAAACCTTACAGTTTAGGAATGAACCATAACCATCATATTATTATTAGCATTATTATTCCAGGGTTGATTGTCAATCGCTGAGTGCTAATGATGTGAAAAAATAGAAAGCTCCGGCAGATTGCGATTTGCCGGAGCTTTTTGTTTTGGTATCTTTGCGACTTCTCCGGCCAATCGCTCCGCCAAAGGGGGCGAAAGTTTAAAATTGCTGAACCATGTATCGAGAATTTAAGCAGCTTAACCTACCAGAAATAGACAAGACAATCTTGGAGTTCTGGGAACGGGAACAAGTTTTTGAGAAGAGTGTCGACCAGCGTGACGCTGCCAACTCTTATGTTTTTTATGAAGGCCCTCCATCTGCGAATGGCAAGCCTGGAATTCACCACGTGATGGCCCGGACGATCAAGGATCTTTTTTGCCGCTTTCATGCCATGAAAGGTCAGCGCGTTGAGCGAAAAGGGGGTTGGGATACGCATGGTCTACCTATTGAATTGAGTGTAGAGAAGGAATTGGGAATCACCAAAGAGGATATCGGGAAATCAATATCCGTCGACGAATACAACCAGAAGTGTAAGGAGACGGTGATGCGCTACAAGGACATGTGGGATGACATCACACATAAAATGGGATATTGGGTTGATTTGGAGAACCCCTATATCACTTACACGAATGAATATATAGAATCTGTCTGGTGGCTATTGAGTCAGTTGTACCAGAAAGACCTCTTGTATAAAGGCTTTACGATCCAACCTTATTCTCCGGCAGCCGGTACAGGCCTTAGCTCCCATGAGTTAAATATGCCTGGCGCCTATAAGGAGATAACCGATGTCTCTGCCATCGCCCAATTCAAGATCAAGGGTACAGAGAATGAATTCTTCTTGGCTTGGACGACCACGCCTTGGACGCTCCCGTCCAATACGGCTGTAGCTTTAGGCAAGAATATCACCTACGTGAAGGTCAAAGCCTTTAATCGCTATACGAAAGAACTAACCTACGTCATCCTCGCCAAGGATCGTCTTGGAGCTTACTTTACCGAAGCCAAGGCCGATCTTACACCGGAAGAAGTAAAACCTGGCAATAAGCCCATTCCTTACATAGAGATCGTGGCGGAAATGAAGGGTAGTGAGCTAGAGGGGACAGAGTATGAGCAACTTTTACCTTATGTGACCCCCAATAAGCCCGCTTTCCGAGCGCTACTAGGGGATTTTGTTTCTACTGAGGACGGTACGGGCATTGTACATATCGCTCCTACCTTCGGTGCAGATGACTTTAGAGTAGCTCAGAAGTATGACATACCTCCCTTAATGGTCGAAGATGAGTATGGTAACCCCATGCCCTTAGTAGACAAAAAGGGACAATTTGTTAAAGAGGTAACTGACTTCGCTGGACGTTATGTAAAAGACTACGGGCAAGAAGAGGAACGCTCAGTGGATTCCGATATCGTGATCAAGCTAAAAGCGGAAAATAAGCTTTTCCATTCCGAAAGATATTTACACTCCTATCCGCATTGCTGGAGAACGGATCGCCCCGTTTTATACTATCCGTTGGATAGCTGGTTCGTGAGAGCATCCTCTATGAAGGATCGCATGTTTGAATTGAACCAGACGATCAACTGGCAGCCAAAGTCAACTGGAGAAGGACGTTTTGGGAAGTGGTTGGAGAATCTGCAGGACTGGAACTTGTCTCGCTCTAGATATTGGGGGGTACCCTTACCGATCTGGCGAACAGAGGATGGCGAGCAGGAGATATGCATAAGCTCTATGGAGCAGTTGCAGACAGAAATAGATAAAGCGAATGCAGCTTTAGGTTTGCAACAAACCTTGCCAAAGGATCTGCACCGTCCATATATAGATGGAGTGGTGTTGGTATCGGACGATGGCCAAGAGATGAAGCGCGAGCTGGACTTAATCGACGTTTGGTTTGATAGTGGTTCAATGCCTTACGCACAGTGGCACTATCCCTTTGAAAATAAGGACAAATTTGAGCAGAAATTTCCAGCGGACTTCATTGCCGAAGGAGTAGATCAAACCCGTGGATGGTTTTATACCCTGCATGCCATTGCCACCATGGTCTTCGATAGTGTTGCCTTTAAGAACGTTGTTTCCAACGGACTAGTGCAAGACAAACATGGACGTAAGATGTCTAAGCGTCTGGGTAATGCGGTGGAGCCTTTCGAAACCTTGGCTACCTATGGAGCAGATGCTACGCGTTGGTACATGATGTCCAACTCTGACCCGTGGGAAAACCTCAAGTTTGATATAGAAGGAATCGGCGAAGTTCAACGCAAATTCTTCGGTACCTTATATAATACGTACTCCTTCTTTGCGCTGTATGCCAATATAGATGGATTTAAGTATGAGCAAGCAGATGTTCCTTTGGAAGATCGACAGGAAATCGATCGCTGGATCATATCTCAACTTAACTCCCTGATCGAAGAAGTAGAAGCAGCTTATGCTGCCTATGATGTGACAGTCGCCACCCGAAAGGTGATGAACTTTGTCAACGATCATTTGAGTAACTGGTATGTGCGATTATGCCGACGACGGTTCTGGAAAGGAGAGTATACGGCGGATAAGATAGCGGCTTATCAAACGCTCTATGAGTGCTTGAATACGGTATCGAAGTTAATGGCTCCCGTTGCCCCTTTCTTTGCAGACTGGTTATACGGAAACCTAAACGCGGCTACGCAAAAGGAATCCAATATATCCGTGCATTTAGCAGATTTTCCTGTAGCAGATAGCAGTGCCATAGATAAGAAGTTGGAGCAACGTATGAACTATGCCCAACGCATATCTTCCTTGGTGTTGTCAATCAGAAAAGCTGAGAAGATCAGAGTACGTCAACCGCTTCAGCGGGCTCTATTGCCTATCCTAGATGCATCTTTCCAAGAGCAGGTAGAGGAAGTAAAAGACCTAATCTTAGCTGAGGTTAATATCAAGGATCTAGAGTATATCACCGACACCAGTGGCATCGTAACGAAGAAAATCAAGCCTAACTTTCGGACCTTGGGTCGCCGTTTAGGAAAGCAGATGAAAGATGCCGTCCAGATCATCAATGGACTAGGGCAAGAGGACATCAATCAAATCGAGCAAAGTAACCAGTATACGCTAAGTATCAACGGAGACACCTACGATTTGACCTTGGAAGACTTTGAAATCATCACGGAAGATATCCCAGGTTGGCAGGTAGCCAATGATGGTGCTTTGACCGTGGCCTTAGATGTAAATATTTCTGAGGACTTAGAGGCCGAAGGCATGGCCAGAGATTTGGTTAACCGTATCCAAAATATCCGCAAGGATAAGGATTTTGAGGTGACGGATAAGATTGAGGTATTCGTTGAACAACACAGTGGCGTTGAATCTGCCATTGAACAATTTGGTAGCTATATCAAAGATGAAACCTTAGCTGTGGCCTTGGCTAGTAGCGCCGAGCTGACAGAAGGTGAGGAGGTGGAGCTACCTGGAGATATCAAGTTGCATATTAGAGTACAAAAAGCTAATTTGTGACGTTCTTGTACAGGCTCTAGTGTTTGCTAGAGCCTGTGCCTATCTACATAACTCTCCAAATTCGATTGTTAATGAGAATTTTACTGACGCTTTCCAGTCTAGTATTGTTTGTGGGTACAATGCTAGGTCAAAATCTTATTGTCTCTCCTGAGAAGCCCAGCCCAGGTGATGTGATCACCTTTACATACGACAAGGACGGAACACCACTAGCAAAAGAAAAGAGCATAGCGGCCATTGCCTACCTATGTGTTGATGAAGGACTTCCAAATGCCATCGAGGTCGACTTGAAGGCTGATGGATCGAAGCTGAAAGGCCAATTTACCACAGACGAAAAGACACGCGCCATTTTTATTGTCTTCAAGGATCACAAGGAGGAACTTGTTGACAATAATGGGGACAAAGGGTATAAAACTAAGATGTACACGGCCGATAAATCGCAAGTGGTCAAAGGCACTTACGCTAGCTTAGCCAATGTCTATGGTTCCTACGGCAGCATCATGGAGTTGCAGCGCGACCAAGCCAAGGGCATCAAGTACTTCCAGAAAGAACTCAAGTATTACCCGGAGTCGAAGGAAGATGTTTTGAGTGCATATGCCTCCATGGCTCAACGCAGTAAAGATGAAGCGGCTATCGCAAATGTGAAAGAGTTGCTTGCGGAACTAAAGGGCAAGAAGAAAGCTACAGAAGATGATAAAATGCTTGCTTACCGAGTGAGTAAATCACTGAAGGATGATGATGGAGCTGAAGCCATTGCCGAAAAGCTTCGCAAGAAATATAAGAAAGGCGAGATGGTCATGAACGATGATCAGCAAGCCTTCTACAAAGAGAATGACTTGACCAAAAAGGTGGCCCTTTTCGAGGCTTTTAAGAAAAAGTATGCCAAAGTTGAAAAACTAGACAACTGGTTGTCTAGCATGGCTTATCGTCTGGTGGCTGGCGCTGGCCAGAAGGGTGAGTGGGATATGTTTGATACGTACCTAACTTACCTTACTAGCGCGAATCAAAAGGCAAGTATGCTGAACAACTTCGCTTGGGGACTTTCCGGTGAGGCTGTTGATAAGGAAGCCAAGGATATCGTGCAAGCCGAAAAATTATCTAAGCAGTCGCTTGATCTATTGAAGAAAGAGATGGAGGATTTGGCAGCTAGTAAACCTGAATACCTAACGGAGAAACAATGGAAAAAGCGTTTGAAGGGTAGCTATTACATGTACGCAGATACTTACGCTTTGATCCTGTACAAGCAAGGTAAGAAGGAGGAAGCCCTGGATTATCAGGAGAAAGTATGTAGCCAGGCTGGTTTTGTTGGTGGTGAGATGTATGAACGCTTGGCCATTTTTATGGAAGATGTGAAAGGAGGTGAGGTAACTGAAGCTTTCTTGTCGGAAAAGATCAGAGAGAACAATGCAACTGCAGCCATGAAGCAGCAGCACCGTCGTCTCTTCCTAGCGCACAATTCTCTGGAGCAAGCCTACGATAAATATGTAGCGGGCTTGGAAAAAGAGGCTAGCACTAAATTTAAGGAGGAGTTGATCGCCAAAATGATCGAGGAAGACGCTCCGGATTTCCGTTTATTAGACTTGAATGGACAAGAAGTGAGTCTGGACGATATGAAGGGGAAAGTTGTGATCTTGGATTTCTGGGCGACTTGGTGCGGACCTTGCAAAGCTTCCTTCCCTGGAATGCAAAAAATGGTTGATCTATACAAAGACAATGACAAGGTAGCTTTCCTATTCATCGATACTTGGGAAAGTGCCAAGGACAAAGAGAAGGCCGTATCTGAATTCATCAATAAGAATGAATATACCTTCAAGGTATTGATGGATAAGAAAGATGAGGTAGTAGCCAAATATAAAGTGGAAGGTATTCCTACCAAATTCGTCTTGGATGGCAACGGCAAAATCCGCTTTAAGAGCGTAGGATTCGCTGGTAATGATGAGGCACTGATGACCGAGATGAACTTGATGATTGAATTGGCCAGCGGAAAGTCAGGTGTTGATTTGTCCAAGGCAGATGACTAATCGATTAAGTCATAGGGGGATCTTTGATCCTTAAACAAATTCGGGCTTGTATAAATCTCTTTATACAAGCCCGAATCATTTTTGGTAAAGGGATTGACTTCTAGCTTAGCAAAGTCTGAAGTTGCATAGCTAATCCCATATCACCTTTGATTTTCACCTTACCACTCATCATAGCCATCATTGGATTTACATCTCCACTACGGATACCTGCCAATGTTTCAATGCTGGTAGAAATGGTGCAATCGGCTTCTTTGTCTTCATTAGACACCTCAGCATCATCTTTAGATAGGTCTAGAAATACAATACCTTCATCACCAAAATCAAACTTTAAGGTTTTTCCTAGATTAGGGGCCTTACCTGCAGCTGATTTAAACTGCTCTGTTACATCTGCTAAAGTCATATGCTATTATAGTTTTGAATCAATAGATCTTACTTGCGCGGGCTAAAATAATGAAAAAATAATGCAAACAGCGAAAATACGCTGAAAAGCTACTAGCATACAGCCTTGAAGGATTGGTGGCTACGAAAAAATGAAATTGGCAACAAAAATCTGACAAACAAAACTGGACTCTTGCGCTAAGAATACATAGTTTTACTAGGCTATTTCCTTTCTCGATCCGCAAATCATCTTGACTATGAAAATTTGTTTATTAGGCGCCACCGGTAGGACGGGTAAAGTGGTTTTATCACAGGCATTGGAAAGAGGATGGGAAGTAAATGCCTTAGTTCGGGATCCACAAAAAGTTGCTATACAGTCTGAGCGTCTTCATCTCATTACGGGAACCCCATCCAATCGAGAGGATTTGTCAAAAGCACTTACTGATTGCCAAGCTGTTATCAACACGCTCAACATCTCACGAAAATCTGATTTCCCTTGGGCTAGACTGAGAACACCAGAGCGATTTCTATCAGAAGTGGCTACTCATCTTATCGAATTATTACCGCAACATAAAATAGAAAGGATTGTCTTTACGACGGCTTGGGGAGTAGGCGATTCTGAAAAAGATATCCCAGGCTGGTTCCGTTTGCTGATCCAACGCTCGAATATTGGCTATGCCTACGCAGATCATGAGCGTCAGGAAGCACTCTTCGAAGCCTCGGGCTTACAATGGACCGCCGTGCGCCCAGTGGGCTTAACCAATAGCCATCGTAGTCGTGATCTCATAGTTTCTACAAATAACTCACCAAAACCAACACTTATGATCAGTCGAAAGCGTGTAGCCCAGTTCCTATTGGATTGCTTGGCGGGCGCCACTTACATAGGTGAAAAACCGGTTGTTTCAGAAAAATAGAATTAGTATGATAGAGTACAACGTCGGTGGCCCGGAGGATGCGGCTTCCATAGCTGCCTTACATGCCGAGAGCTGGTCTTTACACTACCGAGGAGAATTTACTGATCATTACCTGGATCATGAAGTGCAAGGGGAGAGATTGGCCGAATGGCAAAAGCGAATGACGGAAGCCCTCCCCACTCAGCATGTGGTTTTAGCGGAAGAGGAGGATAGGCTTTGTGGCTTTTCCTGTGTGTACTTGAACAGAGACGAGCAGTGGGGCGCTTTATTGGATAATCTACATGTCCAACAATCCTATATGGGAAAAGGTGTGGGAAGAAAATTAATGCAGGAAGCAGCCAGATGGGTACAAGAGCAAGATCGTAGTCAAAGTATGTATTTATGGGTCTTGGCCAGCAACGAAAGTGCTAGTCGGTTTTATGAACGGATAGGTGGGGATAAGGTGGAAGAAACCATGATGGATAATCCTGGAGGAGGGGCCTCGAAAGTATGGCGATACGTTTGGCGAGATCTTGATCGTCTAATAGGGGAAGGCCGTTGATAATTGCTTCGGTTTTTTAGGTGAGATCATGGATTCCTGAAATAATGATCTTATTTTGGGCGTCCTCAAAAGTAAATATTTGGATAACGAATATCTTGCCCAACAAAAGTTGATATTTGCTGTTCCAATATTGCCTTCTCGGAACATGTTTGATCAGACCTGTTCTCAAATAAAAAAAACGACGCAAAATTATGTTGAATCTTTCCGTGATTATCGAAGATAGTGCCAGAAGGTATCCCAACAAGGATGCCTTTGTTTTTATGGATACCCGATTGACTTTCGCTCAGATTAATGGGGCAGCCAATCAGGTAGCTAATGGCTTAGTGGCAGCAGGAATTAAGCCTGGAGATAAAGTAGGCCTAAGTTGTTTTAATTTACCTTATTTCCCAATCGTTTTTTTCGGGATCTTGAAAGCGGGTGGAGTAGTGGTTCCCTTGAGTGTGTTGCTGAAAAAGGATGAGATTGCTTATCACCTGAATGATAGTGACGCTAAAGCTTACTTCTGTTTTGAAGGAACGGCAGAATTACCCATGGGGCAGATGGGGCATGCTGGATTTCAAGAGGTAGATGCCTGCGAGAACTTTTTCATGATTACGGCTAAGCCTACTGATCCTTCTTCCATCGAAGGAACCAAGACCTTGGGTAGCTTAATGGCAGGACAATCACCCGTTTTCGAAACGACAGCTACTAGTGCGGAAGATACCGCAGTGATCATCTATACTTCCGGAACTACCGGTAGACCCAAAGGCGCTGAACTGACCCATTCTAATCTAATGCTCAATGGTATCTTGAGTGCGGATTTGATGGGAGGGCGACCAGAAGATGTCCAATTAATCGTTTTGCCTTTGTTCCACATTTTTGCTTTGACTGTACTCATGATTGCCGGTGTGTATCGAGGGGTAGAAAGTATCCTGTTGCCTCGTTTTGACGCCGCGGCGGTATTTGGTCTGATGCAGAAGCATGGGGTGACCATCTTTGCGGGTGTACCTACCATGTATTGGGGACTCTTGAATTACAAGGGAGATGAATTCGATTATAAGGCGATTGCAGAGAAACTGAGAGTTTGTGCTTCAGGCGGGGCTTCCTTGCCGGTGCAGGTGATGAAGGATTTTGAAGAGCGCTTTAAGGTGCCGATCATTGAAGGCTACGGTATGTCTGAAGGCTCACCAGTAGTCACCTTTAATCAACTCAGTGTTGGACGTAAACCAGGTTCCATCGGTACAACGGTGTGGGGAGTTGAAGTGAAGATCGTAGATGAGAATGATCAGGAAGTTCCAGTTGGTGAGAAGGGAGAGCTATTGTACAGAGGTCACAATGTGATGAAGGGATATTACAAGAGACCAGAAGCCAATGCAGAGACTTTACGAGGTGGATGGATGCATTCTGGTGATGTAGCTATTAAAGACGAAGACGGTTTCTATTATATCGTAGATCGAACGAAAGATATGATCATCCGGGGTGGGCTAAATGTGTATCCACGAGAAGTAGAAGAGGTGATGATGCAACATGATGCTATTTCTTTGGTGGCAGTGATCGGGGTTCCTGACGAGCAATTCGGCGAGGAAGTGAAAGCTTGCGTCGTACTCAAGGAAGGAGCTAGTGCTGCTCCTGAAGAGATCATTGCTTGGACCAAAGAGCATATTGCAGCTTACAAATACCCGAGAGAAGTCGAAATCATGGATGCCCTACCGATGACGGCTACCGGAAAGATTTTGAAGAAGGAATTGCGAGCCAGCTAAGCGGAGCTGTTCTCCATTATTCCTAAAAGAAAAGGCGTTTCGATTTGCACCGAAACGCCTTTTCCTATAGATATACGGTTTATAAATACTCAAGTAAGGGGAAACTTAATAGCCTGGATTTTGATCGGAATTTGAGATGTTCTCGTTGTTGTCAATCTCACTTTGCGGGATCGGCAACAGCAAATGCTTAGGTATCTGGGCCTGTGGAACCCATTCTGCATAGTATTCCGTTCTTCGCAATAGGTCCTTATACAGCACCTGCTCGCCAGCTAACTCTACAATTCGTTCGTGGAAAATAGCATCAATCGCTTCTTCCTTACTGCTAAACGGATAAGCATCGGTGGGATAGACTGGCATGCCAACACGATCGCGCACCTCATTCGCCAAGGCTAAGGCTCCGTTAATGTCGCCTGCCTCTGCTTTGGCTTCTGCAAGCATCAAGAGTACATCGGAATACCGCAAGTAGTTGAAGTTGATCGGTGAATTGGTATTCTCACTAGCAGAACGATAGTAACGCTGATATTTTCTCCAATTACAGAGGTCATCAGGAGTTACGGGATTTACGCCGTCAGGAGGAGGGCAAGCACTAGGAGAGTATAAGTTGTTTGCTCCTCCATTGAATTCATCGCAGGGGCAGTAAAAAGTGAAACTGAACCTTGGGTCTGCACCTTCGAATTCGTTTTGTAGACGCTCAGAAGGGATCACGTTTCTCCAGGCGTTGAACCCATATTCTTGACCGCGGAAAGTCACATCTCCATTCCCTCCACCGTCAGCAGCCCATTGTCCACCGGTATTGCTGCCGAATTGAATCTCGAAAACGGATTCACTATTGTTTTCTCCTTCCTCTGTAAAGTTGTCAAAATAGTTATCTACCAAGGCATACTCATTCGAAGCTACCACCTTTTCTAGCTCACCAGCAGCCTTACCGTATTCTCCCTGGAACAGGAGTACTTTTCCTTTCAGCGCTTGGGCAGCTCCCTTCGTAGCTCTACCGGCATCAGCATCAGGGTACTGAGATTTGGCGGGTAAATTTTGTTCCGCCTGATCCAGGTCCGTGATGATTTGAGTAAAGACTTGCGCACGTGGCGTTCTAGCTACACCCGCTACTACGGCATCATTCGCTGGCTCCAAAAGCATAGGTACGTCGCCGAATACACTAACCAACTCGAAGTAGAACCAAGCGCGTAGAAATTGAGCTTCTCCTAAATACTGTCGTCTTTGCTCATCGGTAATACTATTCTGCGTATTGGGTACATTTTGGATCACTAGGTTGGCTCGATGAACACCACGATATAGCGCGGTCCACATTTCATTGATCGCAGGGTTGGAACCGTCAAAAGTGCGTTGTTCGAGCTGTACCATATCTCCTGCCAGACTGCCCAGTCCCGTGGCCTCTCCGGATACCAAGTCATTTAGGAAGAAGTAACGACGGCGATAGAGGCCAAGGGTTTGAAAACTATTGTAGATGACGTTGACGGCGGAAAGTGCTTGTTCGCCTGTTTGGTAGAAAGTTTCTGATGAAAGCTCATTCGGATTGGTTAGATCCAGTAGATCACTTTCGTTACAGGACTGGGTAACAAAAATGGCCAGCCCAATGGCTAGGATGATCGAAAAGAACTTTTTCATAATTATTATCATTTATGACTTTACCCTATAAGCTGACTACCAGCTTACAGGGTAAGGGAATATCATTTAAAAGCTTGCTTGAAGACCTACAATGAACGTGCGGGCCTGTGGTAATTGCCCCAGGTCAATACCAAAGGCGTTGTTGAAGTTGGCCCCCTGGAAAACGCTCACTTCAGGATCATAGCCCTCATAATTCGTAAAGGTCAGGAGGTTCTGAGCGCTGATATAGAAGCGCATGCTACTCAGCCATTGAGTATTGCTGGTGTTAAGTGTATAGCCCAGTGTGACATTTTTGAGGCGGATATAATCCCCATCATCGATAAAGCGATCGGAGGCTCTTGCGTTGCGATTGGGATCGCCAGAGACGGCACGTGGTACATCCGTATTGGTATTCGTTGGGGTCCATCTATTGAGGAGGACACTTTCGCCGTTGAACACGCGAGTCATACCTTGCGTCCAGTAGGCATAGGCTTTGAAGATCTTGTTCCCACCGACTCCTTGTAGAAAGATCGAGAGATCAAAATTCTTGTACTCAAAGTTACCTGTCAAGCCAAAGGTGTAGGTGGGTATCGGAGAACCCAAGTTGGTTCGGTCATTCGCATCAATCACGCCGTCGGGACCAGTTGGGTTTCCATTTTCATCATCTGGTCCAGCAATGTCCATGAACTTAATGTCGCCAGGTGCAGCACCATTTTGGGAAGGAAGCCCGTCCTTGAGCGATCCATCTGCATTGAAATCATCAGACTGAAATAGGCGGTCTACCTGCCAGCCTTGGAAGAAGTAGATGGGTTGTCCTTCTTCTACTCTAGTGAGGATGTCTCCCTGCCAGTTGCGACCGTTGATCGGGTTACCGGTACCCAGCGAAATGACCTCATTGTCCTGTGTGGCGAAATTGGCGTCGACTCCCCACTTAAAGGCATTTTTTCGGTTTTGAACGCCGAGTGTAAATTCTACGCCTGAGCTTTCGATGTCACCAGCATTCACCCGCACATTTCTATCCAAACCTAAAGAGGAAGCTAAGGGAACGGAAAGAAGAATGTCTTCCGTGGTGTTCACGAAGTATTCTGTGCTTAGAGTAATCGCGTCTTCGAATAGTCCGAGATCAAATCCGATGTTGGTCATAGTGGTCGTTTCCCATTTCAGGGCTTCATTGGCTAGACCAGGGATGGTCGAACCGATGACCTGGCCGCTTCCCGGGCCAAAATTATAGGTGAATCCTGTTCTGACAGTCGGCTGATACTCGTATCGACCCAAGGCATTATTATTCCCTGTTCTACCCCAGCTCGCTCGCAATTTTAGATTGCTAATATTCTGATTCGTGTTCAAGAAGGGCTCTCTAGCGATATTCCATCCTACCGAAACGGAAGGGAAAATACCCCACTTATTATTCGGCCCGAACCTTGAATATCCGTCTCGGCGGATAGCTGCTTGTAAGAGGTATTTGCCTTCATAATCATAGTTCAATCGTCCAAAATAGGAAACCAAACCATCCTCAAACGTACCGCCACTCACCACATCATTATCGATGGAGCCTGGGGTCTGGAGATCATTAGTTAACTCATTGATTCCTGCTCCTCCAAGGGTCTCGGTTGTGAAATCCTGTACCTCATACCCAGCTATTACGCCAATATTGTGGCTGCCAAAAGAGGTATTATAACTTAGCGTATTGGTCCAGAGTGGGGAGAAGAAAGTGGTACGGTTCTCATTCAATTCTGCAAAGGGTCGATTGTGGAATTCCCCGTCGAAAAAGGAAGGATTGAAACTGAAATTTCGGCCGAAGGCTAGGTCCATTCCCACAGAAGTTCTGAAATGTAGGTTCTTAATGATCTCAACATCTGCAAATACACTTCCCAGAGCCTTTAGCGTACGAGAGTTATTGTCGCCTAGTAATAGGACTCGGACAGGATTCTCCGCATCATTGTTGTCAATCTGATCTGGACCATTAAATCCACCTAAATTACCTTCTTCACGAGGCGAGAGATAGGGTGCGAATTTGGTTACATGTTCAAAAAGGCCACGCCCACCAGCATTGGCTACGTTCGTACTTTCTGTATAACTCATCACTAGTGTTTGCCCTACCTTCACTTTGTTCCAAATAAGATAATCGGAATTTAGACGCACGGAATAGCGCTCAAAGTCATTGTTGAGCACAATGCCCTGCTGGTTCATGTAGTTGAGCGAGAAGAGGTAATTGCTCGTTTCTGTTCCACCTGAAATCCCCAAGCTATAATTCATAATCGGAGAACTGCGGAATACCTCATCCTGATAGTCAATGTCTACATTCCGTATACCGCTATCACTAAACCTAGGGGGTACGGGGAGGCCACCGTTGGTTTGTTGCTCGGTCATTATTTCGATATACTCGCTCGTATTTAGGAGATCGAGTCGATTAGCAATGCTTTGGGTACCGACGTAAGCATCGAAGGTCAGCTTTGGGGCTCCGGATTTCCCGCGCTTGGTTGTGACGAGGATTACCCCGCCTGCCGCTCGAGAACCATAGATAGCTGCCGCTGAAGCATCCTTGAGTACCTCGATGGATTCCACATCATTAGGGTTGATCGCATTCAAACCGCCAGCAGGGATACCATCGATCACGATCAGTGGATTGTTGGTGTTGGGAGAGGTTAGGCCTCGAATCCGGATCACCGGGTCTTGTCCTGGGGCACCTTGATTGGTTACTACTAAGCCGGCTGAACGCCCTTGTACAGCTTGTGTAGCACTCACGACCGGCATCGTATTGATTTCATCGCTGCTTATTTTGTCGATGGCAGAGGTTACCGTTCCTCGACCTTGAGTACCATATCCAACGACAATAACTTCATCTAAAGCGGCGATATCTTCGGCCAATGCGATATCAAAGCGGGTCTGGTTGGCAATGCCCACTTCTCGTGTAATGTAGCCTGTATAAGAAACCACTAAAACGCTAGCGTCATCTGGAACCGTTAAGCGGAAACTACCATCGATATCAGAAACCGTTCCAATACTAGTGCCCTTCACCACGATGTTCGCTCCGATCAGCGGGGCCCCTTCGGTGTCTTTGACAAAACCGGTGAGTACCTTTTCGGCCTTAAGTTTTTTGATGGTTTGCAAGATGTTTTCGAAATCCTTTTGGGGTTTATTTCTGCGTTTGCGCTGTAGACTTAATGTCCCGCTCTGTTCTAATTTTTCAATCTGCTTAAGCTTTCGCTTCATCTTCCGCATGTTCTTTTGCCCCTTCTTGTTGTCCTTGTAGATGACATAATACTTGTTCCCAAGCAGTTCGTAGCCGAGCCCTGTTCTAGCCATCACAATGTTGATAGCATTATCCAGGTCCTTGGCTTCGGATAGCTCAAATTTCACCTTAATCCCTTTGAGTAGTTCCGCATCGTAGGTGAAGAAGACTTGGTATTTTTCACTAATTTCTTCTAAGACTTCAGCGATCGGTCTTTCCTCAGGTTGAAGGGAAGCAGATGTAGTCGTGGCATAGACTGAAATAGGCGGTGTGGCCAGGCCTACAAGCAGTAGGGCTAGTAGGGGTAGCAGCCATCTTGTTGGTCGAATTTGCTTCATAAATCTATGTTATTAATAAGTGAGTCTCTTTATAGCGGGCATGTGTCTTACTGCTGAAGTAAGCATCACTTGGCCTATTCAGAGGTAGTAAAGTTCCAGCGGTAAAGATTTAACGGTTGTGTTAAGTAATGGCTGAGTGTCGGTTGTTTGTCTTTTCGGAATCGTTTTTAGCCAATAGACGCTGAGCCATTGATTGCGACTAGTAGACGATTAATAGGTTTTCGTTTTGTTCGATTTCGATTCCTAAGGCAATTTCAAAGGCTTTAATACAAGTCTCTAAGTCAATAGTCGGTACGCCGGTGGTGATTTTTCGTTTTGCAGTCGATTCGCTTTTGAAAACCGCTTTTACGCCGTAAGTGGTTTCAATCTTCTTCATAGCCTCCTCCAGGCTAATATCGTCAAACATTAGTGTTCCATCTTTCCAAGAAGTGTGTAGGTCCGATCGAACAGATTGCTTGGATTCTAGCACCTGATCTATCTGTGCAGAGTAGCTGATCAGATCTCCTGGACTCATTGTTTTCTCGGTTCCATTTTTCAATTTCAAGCGTACTTTGCCTTCTTCCAGTACGACCTGGGTTTTGGCCGAATGACTGTTTACGTTGAAGGCGGTACCCAGTACTTCTACCACTAGATCGTTGGTATGTACCCTAAACTTAGCTCCGGTTTCCGGCTTTCTCTGTACTTTAAAAAATGCCTCTCCCTCTACCCATACTTCTCGAGTGTTTTTGGAGTACCACCTTAGACTAGAGTTGGCATTTAAGGCCACAGTCGTTCCATCGGATAATTTGATGTCAATCTGTTCTCCAAAAGCCGTTTCGTAGTAGATTTCCTTGCCTTTGTTCAGGCTTTGGAAGACCATGTAAGCGGCGATTAGTACCAGGAATCCAGCGGCGATACTCAGCCATCTTCTTCTAGCTATTTGCCGATGCCGAGTTTGAACATCGTCTTCTAGTTTTTGGTCGATTCGCTGGTTGAGTGTGCGGAGTGCCTTTTCAATATCTGCTTTCGGGAGCTGTTTGGGGTTAAACAAGATTCCATTGATCATGATGGCGGCTTCTTTAGCCAATTCTCGTTTTCCGGGGTTTTCGGCTAACCACTGATCCCAAAACTCAATATCTTCTTGCCGGGTGCGATTGACCCAATTAACGAAAGATTCATCCTGCAAAAAATCCTCAATCTGAAAGTAATTGTCTTTTTCCATCAGTCGTTTAATCGGAATAGGTTTTGCTTGTAAATGGCCTATTTGTTGTCACTTCAACTCTATAGACCCAATTCTTAGGTTTTATAACCCTTTTTCAATAAGAAAATTTAAGAAAAGCTCCAGAGAGCCAAGAAAAGTAGGGAAAAGAAGGCAACAATGCGTTTTAATTTGGCATCCTTACGTAAGGTCTTTATGGCTTTGTGGAGAGTATTGGCGGTTCCTTGATAGGTAATGGAGAGTACCTCTGCAATTTCTGCAATGCTAAGGTCATTGTAGTATCGGAGGTAAATAACTTCCCGCTGTCGATTGGGTAGATGATGCAGCATCTCTAATAGTACTTCCTTCTGAAATGCTTCCACTTCTTGCTTACTGATCAACTCATCTGCTGAGAAATGAATGTTGGGCTGCCATTGAGCTTCTTCATTCTGGAGTTTCTTCTGTTTCCTTGACTTTTCGATCTGTCTGAGTAGTTGCCGTCGATAAGCTTTGAATAAATAAGGCTTTATGTTTTCTAGATTGGCTAATTGTTCTCGGTTATCATATAAGTGCAAGAAAAAACTCTGCAGGCTGTCCTCGATTAGCGTTGGATCACCATAGATTTTCAAGCCGTAATGATAAAGTGGGGAGTAGTAACTCCGAAAGAGGTTATCCAAGGCTTCACGACTGCCTTTCTTAAAGGCAACCCATAAGGCTCTGTCAGAATGGAAGGCTAAGGCCATGTTTTGGTTAATTGCAAGGAAAGAACAGCAGGTAATTCCTCTGTTCTTATGAAAAATAGGTAGCGCTCCTATCCATACTTTCCTGTACTGTCCTGCGCTTTCCCCCTTTTTTTCAAAATTCTTCCTCTAAAAAGGTTATATCCACTGATAATTTGGGTCTATAAGGAATAAATAAAATATTTGGTATGATTTCTTTTCCAAAGATCAATAAAAATTCTGGCACACCCAAGTATATACAGGTCACGGACTTCCTGCTTAAGGGAATCCAGACCCGCTCCATCGTGAAGGGAGAACAGCTTCCTTCCCTCAATATGTTATGCAATCAGTTAGATATTTCTAAAGATACGGCTGAAAAAGCCTACCGACATTTAAAGGAAAGAGAATTGATCAATGCTGTGCCAGGTAAGGGGTATTTCATCAAGCCCGTGCACCACTCCGACCGCATTCATGTGTTTTTTTTGGTCAATCAACTAAGTGATTCCAAACGAGTGGTTTATGAGCATTTCTCGCAAGCTTTAGGCTCACAAGCAAGGATAGACCTGCACGTTTACAACAACGATTTTAGGTGTTTTGAAAAATGCTTGCAACAGCTAACACCCAATTACACTCATTATGTAATTACTACTCATTTCGACCGGAAAACCTATGGCGATCAATTTCGATTGCAGCAATTGCTGAATAGTCTACCCAAAGAGAAGCTTATCCTGTTAGACAAGAAAGTGGAAGGGATACACGGGAAACATAACGCTGCCTACCAGAACTTCGAAAAGGATATCTATGATGGGCTGAAAAGTGTAGCCGATCGTCTACAGAAATATCAGGTTCTAAAACTGATTTTTCCAGCTTATTCCTATCAAGCTCGGGAGGTTCTGAACGGATTTCAGAACTTCTGCCTCGAATTTGGGTACAAAGGGAAATTGATTCCTGACATGACCAAAGACAATATGGCAAAAGGAGATGTCTATATTTCGCTATTGGAGGAAGATCTAGTATCAGTCGTGCAAAGAAGTAAGCATTCAGATCTGACAATCGGAAGGGATGTTGGCTTGATTTCATATCACGATAGCCCGATAAAAAGTGTCTTGTTAGGGGGAATTACCGTTTTTACTACTGACTTTGCAGCATTGGGCACTACTGCGGCAGAATTAGTTTTGTCTAAGAAGTCGGGTCATTTTGAAAACCCATTCCGCTTGATTGTCAGAAATTCGCTGTGATGGACCGCCAAATGAGGTATAATTGTGAGCCTACCCCTATCCGATTTCGGCTGATTCCCTATACCGGATAGGGGTGATGTAGTTTATTGCTCCAACTTACGGACTAGGGTCAAAAATTCCTGTCTATAACCAAGTTGATCTTTACCCATTGAGGTACTAGCGAGTTGTGCTATCTCTTTATAGGACCAATCGGCGTACGAGGAATCTTTCAGTAGCAATCCGAATCCAGCTACAGAGGCTGCAAATCTAAAGCTTAGAGAAGATGCTTCTAGTGCTTTTGTTTCGCTCTGGATTGGCATGGATAAAAGCTTGCTTTTCTCTTCCTTCGGCTCCTTGAATCGCAAGTAGAGCATTCCTATCTCCTTACTGGTATTTGCTTTTTTGGTGACGACCTGGCGTTGATAAATCGATGCTTCTCCCGGAGCCTTTTTAATGGGCTTGCTATGAAGTTCTAACTCATACAAGGCGGTTACACTATGTCCTGCCCCTAATTCTCCCGCATCTTTATTATCATCATCAAAGTCCATTTTGTCCAGTTTGCGGTTTTCATAGCCGACTAATCGATAAGACTTTACCAGGGCTGGATTAAATTCTACTTGAATCTTGACATCTTTGGCTATGGTATATAGCGTGCCTGTCAAGGAGTTAATAAATACCTTTCTCGCTTCAGGGAGATTATCAATATAGGCGTAGTTCCCATCCCCGCGATTAGACAATGTTTCCAACTTGTTGTCCTTTAAATTTCCCATTCCAAACCCCAGAACACTAAGGAAGATTCCCTGACCAGCTTCTTTGCTAATCTGCTCTTCGAGAGCACTTTCACTAGATTGGCCAATATTGAAATCTCCATCCGTTGCGATGATGACGCGGTTGTTTCCGTCCTTTAGGAAGCTGCTGTGGGCTGTCTCATATGCCAGTTTGATGCCCGCTCCACCTGCAGTGGATCCTCCCGCTTTCAAGCGGTCCAAAGCATTTAGGATAGTATCCTTCTGTTCTCCAGAGGTAGGAGGAAGGATAAGGCCTGCAGCGCCGGCATAGACCACAATGCTAACTTGATCCTGTGGGCGTAATTGTTCTACCAAAAGTCGAAAGGCTTGCTTAACCAAAGGAAGCTTATTAGGCTCATTCATGGAACCGGAAACGTCCAATAGAAAAACGAGATTGTTGGGCGGTGTCTGTTCCAGTGGGATTTCCTCTCCTTGAATGCCAATATGGAGTAGTTTCCGATCCTTATTCCACGGGCAATCAGATACTTCCGTGATGGTATTGAAAGGAAGACCATCTGAAGGTCTGGGATAGGCATAATCGAAGTAGTTAATCATCTCTTCGATCCTAATGCTGCCTTTGGGAGGTTTATTATCATTATTCAGAAACCGACGGACATTGCTGTAGGAAGCGTGATCAACATCAATGGAAAAGGTAGAGAAAGGCGCATCCCAAGGCGTTTGAGGATTTTGCTCCGCTGTGGCTCGATATTCTTCTGTATTGAAGTAGGGTGGTTCTTCCTGCTGATTGATTCCTTGCTGGAAGGTGCCAGAACGGTAGGGGTTGAGATCATGGTTCTCTACTTCTTTAGCTCGATTGCTCTTTCTGTACGGAATTCCAGCTGCTACAACAGCTACCTTTTCTTCGTATGCCACCGGGTCAAAGGTAGCAATGGTATCAAAGCCGAGAGTTAATGGTTGTAGCGTGACTTGAACGATAGTGTCTTGGTGAATGAAGATCCTTTGTTGTTCGTAGTTGGGATGGAGGATGGTGATACTCTTTTCTCCGTAGAACAGCTCGATTTTGAAGGAGCCGTCTTCTTCACTTACGGTTCCTTGTTTAGTGTCATCGACCAGAATATGAGCCCCGGCTAAGGGGGTATTCGAATTTAAGCCTAATACCTCTCCTGTGACGATTGCTTGCGTACTACCACGTAGATAAAGCATTAGCAGGAGTACTAAGGTGCAGTACTTTTTCATGAATGTTAGTTTTAACAGATTTTGTAAAAGGAAAGGACGAAGAACGCTTTAAATATATGTGGAGTAGTTTGCGCGTTTGTAGACCTGAACAGCCTAATGTACAGACTTAATTATGAGAGCAGATATTCTTGCCTTTCCAACCTAGTATACTATTGTAACGAGGAACGACTCAAAAGAAACATGGAAATGTCTTTTTTGATCGATTCTATGGGGAAATCCCATTTTTTCCCCTTCCTCTTCTGAAGAATATCCGTAATTTTCGGCTTCTAAAAATACCGACATGCTAAAGAAAATCACACTTACTGTAGCAGCAATCCTTATCTGTTTCAACCTCAAGGCCTGGTGGGATCCCGGGCATCTGGTAGTGGCTATGATTGCTTACCTACAGCTAGACGATCAAGCGAAAAAAGAAGTGGATGATTTGGTCAAAGTACTACAAAGAGATTATCCTTACGTCAATCACTTTGCGGCAACAGGGCCTTGGCCAGATGATCTCAAGGCTGAGGGGGTTCGAACCTATGATACTTGGCACTATACTAACCTTCCCCATAATCCACAGAACGTAGCTGTTTTCCCAAGTCCAAAGATCAATGTGGTTTGGGCCATTAATCAGATGGAAAAGGTTCTTCTATCTTCGAAGGCGCGACCAGTAGATAAAGCTCGGCATTTGGCATTTCTTGTACATTTTGTAGGCGACATTCATCAGCCTTTACATTCTACTAGTGTGCACAGCAATGATTTACCAGCCGGTAATTTAGGAGGTAATGTTTATCCCTTGGATAGTCAGAGATGGC
>ENA-UENX01000118-UENX01000118.1-marine-metagenome-genome-assembly--contig:-NODE-118-length-41593-cov-3.669394_pt1 | contig 41593 bp, 29 predicted proteins | sample MGYA00237875_ERZ529327 | MGnify/ENA primary metagenome ERZ529327 (study PRJEB26372, sample SAMN05368347) | marine metagenome | biome: cultured habitat; feature: ocean water; material: water; isolation... | reverse complement strand
TAATGTTTAATGTTTAATGTTTAATGTTTAATGAAAGTTAGACGATCATAGAAGACAATCATCTTACATTATCCATTACTAATTATTAATTACACATTATTCATTATAAATCTTGGTTCCCAAATAGCTAGCCTTATCTCCGACACCCAAAAAATGAAGGCTATGCAAAAATATTTCCTCAAAGCAGTAATCGCTGTAAGCCTACTTGTAGGCGCTTGTACCCAACTAGAAACCTTTGATGAGATCGATAAGGTGGAATACGGCGCGGAATATGCCATTCCATTGATCAATACTCAGATTTCCATCGATGAGTTGCTAGAAGATTTCGAAGAAAACTCTACGCTATTTGTAGATCCTGATGGGACACTTCGCTTTTTATACAAAGGCAATGTAATTTCCCAGAATAGTGACGAGGTCTTTGCTCCATTTTATGAGACCTTGGAAACCTTCTCCATTATCCCGCTTTTTTCTCCTGATCAAGCCTTACCGCTGTATGACGAAAGTGGCTTGGAAATTCAACGGATCGATATCAAGCAGGGACAATTCATCTATTATTTCCGGAATCCTCACCCAGAACGAGTCGAGGTTACCATTACGTTACCACAGGTAACTAAGGATGGGGAGGCCCTAAGCTTCACGGGAAGCATTCCCCCCTATTCTGGAGAGGGAGATGAGCCCTTTACGACCAACCTTTTTGCCGCAGCAGATATCACGGAATATGAGGTAAATCCGGATGCCAGTGGCAATATTCAAATCACTTACTTCGCACAAGGGCAAGAGACGGGAGAGTCCTTACTACTTCCCAGTGCCTACGTCAGTTTTCAAGATGTGCTATTCGCCTATGCGGAGGGTTTCTTTGCCAACCAGTTGTATCCTGGCGGTTCCGATACCATCCACATCGACTTCTTTGAAAACTGGACACAGGGCGAAGTATACTTTGAAGAGCCTAAGGTGAATTTTTATGTGGAAAACTCCTTTGGGATTCCGACACAAGCCATCGTGAAGACCTTTGATGTAACCACAGTCCGAGAAGAGGTCTTATCCATCGAGAGTGAGTTGGTCGATGCAGGAATCAATTTCAACTATCCTACCTTGGAAGAAATTGGTCAAACCAAGGAAACCGCCTTTACTTTTGACAAGAACAACTCCAATATAGATCAGCTGTTGGGCGCAGGCCCAATCTCTTTATTCTACGATGTCGACATACTCACCAGCCCTGGAAGTGACACGGATGAACCTGGTTTTATTACCGATAGCAGTTTTTATCGCGTCAATGTCGAAGTTGAGCTTCCTTTATTCGGGAACGCTCGGAATTTCATAGCGCAGGATACTTTCGCGATCGATTTTTCAGGCTATGGAGACGTGACTGCCGCCGAATTTAAGCTGGTAACAGATAATGATATCCCACTCGCAGTCGATGTACAGGGGTATTTCCGCGGAGAACGCGGCATCATCTTGGACTCCCTTTTCAACCAGCCAGAGCGAGTAGCCAAAGCCGCTCCTGTTGACACGCAAGGCTTCGTCACTGAAACAACCACACATACCGCCTTTGCAGATTTTGCAGATGAACGCTTCAAACCGATCAAAGCCGCCAAGCAGTTGCTCATTGTGGCTTCCTTTTCTACAACGAACGACGGGGAAATTCCTGTTCGCGTATTGGGCAATCAGTCGGTAGACCTACGAATTGGCGCAAAGTTAAAGGTAGAACGATAAGCATCTACCTGCGTATAGCTCTTCCTAAGTCCACGGTATGGGTTAGGAGGGCTTCTATCGTAGTTCACCCCATTTGATCGTTACACAAAAAACCAATCATGTTAAGATATAAATTTGCATTCATCCTGATCGGCTTCGGCGTATTGCCCTTAGCGGCCCAGCAGGACCTTAGCACTCCTTTCTACCAAAACCTTTGGCAAGCCAACCGAACCAATCCAGCTTTCATGCCGGAGCACAAATTTGTCATCGGCTTACCTGGCATTTACAATAATCTGTTCGTTGAGAACATCACCTATAATGATCTAATCGTCGAAAGAGATGGCCAAAACATTGTAGATGTAGATCAGGGCATAGCCTCACTGGATCGAGACAATCTCCTCCGAGAAAATCTCGACCTGGAGACCATTAGCTTGGGTTTTAAAAGGGGAAACTTCCTGATTAGTATCGGGCACACCTTACGTTATAATGCCTACGCTAATTATCCCAAGACCTTACCGCAGCTGATCTGGCAAGGCAATGCGCAGTTCATTGATCAAAATGTGGCTTTCGGCCCTGATCTGCAATTGAACGCCTATCACGAGTATGGACTAGGATTAGCTTACCAAGTGGGCTCCAAGCTGAGCATTGGTGCCAAGGCGAAGTACTTAAGTGGGGTGGCAGATGTATCCACCTCCCGCAACGACTTAAGACTATCGACAAGTGATGACGTATATCAACTGGAATTAGATGCTGATTTCCTGGTGAATTCATCCGGAGCCCTACAATATGATGGCTTTGACCAGCTTGATCTTGACTTCAGTTTTGGACAAGTAGAGACGGAGCAACTGTTTTCCAGCAATACCGGTTGGGCGTTTGACCTAGGTGTACATCTAGATCTTGGAAAACTGGATATCGGAATCAGTGCGTTGGATATCGGCGGCCAGATCGACTGGCAGGAGGATGTGCGCAATTACAGTCTGCAAGGTCAATTCGAATACCAAGGCTTGAACGTGGCGGAAAGCATTTTGGATAGCCAAACAGACCTCGGCAACGCCATTGATACACTGAGAGAGATTTACAATCCAATAGAAACACAACAAGGCTACAGCACAGAACTTCCGCTTCGTACCTACCTCACCTTGGGCTATGATCTCACCCAAAAGATCCGGCTAGGTGCACTTTTCTACACGGAAAGCTACCGAGATGAAACCTACGGTGCCTTGGCGCTCAATGGCCAATGGGCATTGCATCCCTTCTTGACAGTGGGAGCGACTTACGCCTATCGCCAACAGCGCTTTGATAATTTTGGCTTACAAGCCATTGCTAAAGTAGGCCCGGTACAAGTAGTAGCCGCAACCGATAATATTTTTACGGTCATTCAACCCAAAGACAGCCATAGTGCCAATTTCCGAGTGGGCCTAAATCTACTCTTCAATAAAGCACAGGAAGAAGATTGGAATCAGCGGGAATCTTTTTTTGAATAAGCTTGTTGCTTTAGTAATAAATCCACTATATTTGCACCGCTTTTGAAGAAAATGCAACGACAAGAATCAGACGTGGTTCAGTGTATTAACTTCAAAAGCCGTGATGGCGCGGTAGCTCAGCTGGTTAGAGCGCAGGATTCATAATCCTGAGGTCGGGAGTTCAAGTCTCCCCCGCGCTACATAGATCGGGAGCCTGTCTAGCTGGCGCTAGCCAGATAGATTCAAGTCTCCCCCACGCTACAAAAGAAAGCGGCCTGTAAATGTATTTGCAGGCCGTTCTTGTTTTCTCCTGCCCAGCAGTTTAACGATTACAAATCGATAATCCTTAGAATTCCTATCTTAGTCTTTTACGTTCCACCGCGTGCATAGTCCTAATGAATAGACCTTCGCTACTTTTACTGCTACTATTTATCCTGTCTTTTTCTGCCTCAGCACAAAAGGTCAAGTTCGAACTATTTACCACAGCGAGTGGCTTGGCCAGCAATGAATCTCATCATCTGGTGCAAGACGATCGAGGCTTCCTATGGTTACTCAATGCCTCCAGGATCTACCGATACGATGGTATAAACTTCAGAATGTATCCTTCACCACCGAGCGATCTACCTGGAGCCGATGAACTCATTAGTGCTATGACCACTTACCAGGATTCTCTCCTTTTTATCCTGGCTGAAAACCATGCTATGTTGCTGGATCCTTACCAGAAAAACTGGCGTTCCTTTCCCTTGCGCGAGGCAAGCGATGAATATGTCACCGAGCAACAGCTACTCAATTTTGGACCAAACAATATTTTCATCGAAGTCCGTAAATCATCCGCAGAAACGGGTCCGAATTTCTTTCGTTTCCGAGATGGGCAACTGGAGACGCTGAGTAAGGGGAGTGATGGTTTTACGCCAAAGGAGCCTTTTAACGATGGTCCTTCCGCGCCTGATTTTTTCTTATTCCATGACCAGCAGCTCAATCAATACGACCAGGCCGGAAGATTAGTTAGGGAGATATCCCTTGCTGAGCTACCGGCAGGCTCCATGGCACTGTATAATTACAAACGAAAGGGTACGGATGTAATCTTCCATACCAATCATGGCCTTTTCTTATTGGAAGAAGGAGGAGATAAATTGAGCGGTCACCCCATCAATAGCTTTCTCAACGCAAATTGGATAAATGACTTTCACCCCATGGAGAACGGGGATATCTGGATTTCTGGACCAAGTCGAGGTCTGTATCAATATGTAGCTAAAACCGGAGCATTCTATGATCATGAAGATCAACTGAGCGAAGTATTCGCATACCGCAGTCCGCTAAAGGAAATATTTCAAGATAGGACAGGCATCCTTTGGATTAGAACCCAGCTGGGCCTTTTGAAAGTGACCCCGCAGGCTAATCTATTCGATACCTACATGACCGATAGAGACCCGGCCTGTATTGGCTTCTGCAGTTTTAGAGGTGTTACGGAAGATGAAAATGGGATGATCTATGCCGCATTCTACTCTGGCATAGCCAAAATAAATCCAAATACGGAGGAAGTTGTAGAAATATATCCAGGATTCATTCCTTTTGGGCAGACTATGGAAGGGGCATTTATCATGAGTTCTAGAAGCTCCTTAAATCCTTCAACGGGTCAAGTCAAAGTGGTGCCAGGTCAGAATACTGACGAAAGTGTCTATGCACGAGACAAGGGGCAGCAACTTTGGATGGGAACAGGAGATGTATTAAAACGCTTAGATACCTCTACTGAATCCTGGGAGTGGATAACTACTGCTAATTTTATCAACCCAAATCCTTCCGTCTTGTACTTTGGGCAACACAGTGACCTCCTATGGAGGGGAGCCCCCGGTGAATTAGCTTCCTACGACCCTGCTAGCCAAACCACCGAAAGCATTAAAACAAGAAGTCTGGAAGTTCCGATTTCCCAGGTCCTAGCCATAGAAGAAGAAGAGGACAAATTACTGTGGCTAGGTACGGATGTTGGACTCATAAAATTTGATCCCAAATCACAAGAGATCCTAGAACACTATACCTCACTAGACGGCCTACCCAACGACTACATTGCCAGTCTACTGCCAGAAGGCGATTCCTGTCTTTGGCTGGGCACCAATAAAGGCCTGTCACGATTTGATAAACGGGATGAGTCTTTCATAAATTTCTTCACCAGCGATGGATTGGCGCACAATGAATTCAATAGAGTAAGCTATTTCAAGGCCCAGGATGGTCGTATGTTCTTTGGAGGGCTACAAGGCCTCAATGCCTTCTATCCTTCAGAAGTCATTCAGAACTATCGCATTAAGAATAAGGCTGCTCAGGTGGTCCTATCATCCTTTGAAAAAACCGATGAGCGAAATGACACGCTGCTCAATACAGCCTTCTTTGGTAAAACGCCTCAGATCGAATTGTATCATTGGGATCGGTCATTCACCTTTGAATACGCTTTAACGGATTTCGAGAATTCCGCGGAGGTATCCTATAGCTTCCTAATGGAGGGCTATGAAGACCAGTGGTCAAAACCTTCCTCCTTCAACTTCACTCGATTCAGCAGTCTCCCTCCTGGAGATTATGTTTTTAGGGTAAAAGCTAGGGATAGTCATGGGTTTTGGCACCCCAACGAATTATCGGTAAAAGTGAAGGTCTTTCCGCCTTGGTGGGAGACATGGTGGGCTTATGGCCTATATGTCCTCTTATTCCTTGCTTTTGTGGGCGGTATTGTCTATTTCCTGCGCAGAAGATGGTTATTGCAAAACCAATTACTCTTAGAACAAGAGGAGGCGCTACGATTAAAGGAATTGGATGGCTTTAAGAGCAGATTGTACACCAACTTGACACATGAGTTTCGGACACCACTCACCGTTATTTTAGGAATGACGGAACAGTTGGAAGAAGACACCCTCAGCTCCCTTGGCGAGTCCACTAGAGAAGATCAACTCAAGACAGGCTTTCAGCTGATTAAAAGGAATGGCCAAAATTTACTTCGCTTAATTAATCAGCTGCTTGACCTATCCAAACTGGAAGATCAATCTTTACAGTTGCATTTCATTCAGTCAGATGTAGTAAACTTTCTGCGCTACCTAACGGGAAGCTTTCAAACATTAGCCAACAGCCAGAATATCTCGCTCCAATTCTTCTCAGATATACGGCGGCTCGATATGGATATAGACCCAGACCAACTCACCCAAATCTATACCAACTTAGTATCCAACGCCCTTAAATACACCAAATCTGGTGGCAATATAGTAATACGAACAAGTCGCCGAGCGCAAGAATTGGTATTAGAAATCCAAGATAGTGGCATCGGAATCCCAGAAGCTGACCTCCCCAATATATTTGATCGCTTTTATCAAGTGGATGGTTCCAATACGAGATCTGGAGAAGGAACGGGTATAGGGCTGGCGCACACCCAGGAATTGGTCAAGTTATTGGAAGGGCGGATCGAAGTGGAAAGTACAGTGGGAACTGGAAGTACGTTTACCCTTTTCTTACCCATCCAGAATATCGCCCCAATGCAGTCTCTCGTAAAGCAAGTCGATTCCACTCCTCAGGGAACAACAGCCGTTGATGCCCTAGTCACAGCAACCACTGAAGAAATACAAAAACTCTTAATCATTGAAGATAATCCCGATGTGGTTACCTATCTCAAATCCTGTCTCAAGGATAGGTATCAATTAGAGGTTGCCTACAACGGACAGATTGGGATTGAAAAAGCGCTGGAATCTATACCGGATCTCATCATTTCAGACGTCATGATGCCAGAGAAAGATGGTTTTGAGGTTTGTGATACGCTAAAGCATGATCAACGCACCAGTCATATCCCAATCATCTTACTTACGGCTAAGTCTGATCAAAGCTCTCGGCTCACTGGGCTAAGAAAGGGAGCCGATGCTTACTTGGCAAAGCCTTTTGATAAGGAGGAGTTACTGATCCGATTAGAAAAACTAGCCGCTCTCAGTCTACGATTACAGGAGCACTATGCTAGCTGGGCTGAAAAAGCGATGTATCCTGAAGTGGTACCGGAAAAGAAAGCACCTAATCCAGAGACCCCATTTGATCTAGAAGATAAGTTCCTGCAACAAATCAAGTTCGTCGTAGACAAGGAGATTGGAAATGCCGATTTCAATCCCAATCAACTCTGTCAAGCACTAGGCTTGAGTTCATCGCAACTGTATCGAAAGGTCAAAGCCATCACGGGTACCACTCCGGCTCTCTTCGTGAGAAAGCTACGCCTATACAAAGCGAAAGAATTGCTCCAGACGACAGAGTTGAATGTTTCTGAAATCGCATACGAAGTGGGATTCTCTAGTCCTTCCTACTTTTCCAGGAGTTTTGCGGAGGAATTTGGCTCTTCGCCAGTGGAGAATCGAAAATAATCGCCGCTGAGCTTGCAGATGTAAGTCAAATCACCCCTATCTAAACACTTCTCTCAAAGATTTGATAATCAAACAACTACAATTATCCATGCGAATATAGTGCAAGGATTTCCTCTCTCCTGACAAAATAGTGCAAGCATCTGGGCATATAGTGAAACACACAAATTGTGCTGCCCCGCATCTTTGTGTCGTAAGAAAATTTACACCTCAGTAAGCGCTTCGAATCCTCGAAGTCAACCGTGTCTCCGGCTTTCAAACACATTCACCAACACATTCACAAAACTATTACTAACATGAAAAATCTAAAGAATTCAATCTTCCTGATGCTTGCTATTTGCTTGTCAGCTTCCTGCCAAGGTCAAGCTCCAAAGGCCGCATCCGGAAACACGGAAACCGCAAAAGCAGAGATCACAAGCTTGAAAATGCAAGACTTAATGAAACAAACCTTAGCTCTAGCCGAAGATGTGGAGGTAATCATGAGTTATGTTGAAATCCCAAAAAACACCACTCTCCCTATGCATTTCCATCCAGGCGAAGAATTCGCCTATATTTTGGAAGGTTCAGGTGTTATCAAGATCAAAGGAGAAGAGGATAGAGTGGTAAAAGCGGGAGAGGCAGGTGTTGTTCCGTTCAAGCATCATCACACCTTCGCCACTCAGGAGGAGAGTGTAAAGTTGCTGGTATTCAGAGCACACGAAAAAGGGCAACCTGGACGAGTACTAGTAGATTCAAAATAATTCATACCAGAAGAGAAGTGGTTTAATAATTAAACCTCCATATTGATTAGGAGTCATCACCAATTCGCGGGTGATGGCTTTTTTTTGTTGAATTTTAAAGACTTATTTTAGAGGGAAGCTATTGGCACAAACAAAACACAACAAACCATGAAACGTAAAACCTTCCTCGAATTATCCTCTGCCCTCGCGCTAGGGGGTATCATTAGCCCACTATCTGGCTGCAAAAATGAGTCTCAACAAATGGAAACGCCAACAAGTGATGTAGTCGCCCGTACTAACTGGGCCAAGAACTACACCTACAAAGCTGAGCAGCTGCACCGGCCAAAAAGTGCCGCTGAAGTGCAAGAACTGGTGAAGCAATTGGATCAGCAAAAGGCCTTGGGCACTTGTCATTGCTTTAATGACATTGCCGATAGCCCTAAGCATCAAATCTCCACCCAAGACCTCAAGCAAGTAATTGGCATTGATGAAGAAAACAAAACCATTACCGTACAGGCAGGAGCCAAGTATGGGGAGATCGCTCCGATTCTACAGGAAAGAGGTTTTGCTCTTCATAACTTAGCTTCTTTGCCACACATTTCAGTGGCGGGGGCCTGTGCGACTGGCACACATGGCTCAGGCGTCAGCAATGGGAACCTGCCAAGTGCGGTTCGAGCACTTGAAATGGTGAACGGGAAAGGGGAGCTTATCAAGCTGCAGAGAGGTGATGAGGGATTCAGTGGTGCGGTCGTCGGTCTAGGGGCCTTGGGGATTGTTACGCAATTGACTTTAGATATTGAAAAGACATTTGATGTGCGGCAAGATGTTTTTCAGGATTTACCGCTCGAATCCTTACAAGAGAATTTTGAAGACATCATGTCCGCAGGCTATAGCGTTAGTCTCTTCACGGATTGGACTAAAAAGTTGGTGAGTCAGGTATGGGTGAAACGGAGGACTGATCGTGAAGTAGCGGACCTCGGCACAGATTTTTATGGAGCGAAAGCGGCTACCCGTGATCTACATCCCATCACAAGACTATCTGCGGTACATTGCACGGAACAAATGGGGAAACCAGGTCCTTGGCATGAGCGATTGCCCCACTTTAAAATGGGCTTTACCCCAAGTAGTGGTGATGAATTACAATCAGAATTCTTCGTACCCTTTGAAAATGGCTTAGAGGCTATGATGGCGCTAGAAAAGCAATCGGAAAAGATATTCCCACACCTGTTGATATCCGAAATTCGCACCATTGCAGCAGATGACTACTGGATGAGTCCAGCCTATCAGCAAAAGAGTTTGGCCATTCACTTTACTTGGAAACCTGAGTGGCCTGCAGTCAAGGAACTTATTCCTATGATTGAGGCAGAGCTAGCACCCTTCGGTGTTAGGCCGCATTGGGGCAAACTTTTTACTGTACCTAAGACCTCTTTACACGAGCGGTACCCCAAAATGCAGGATTTCCTACAAATGGTACAAGCATTCGATCCGCAAGGAAAATTCAGGAATGAGTATCTCGATTTAAATATATACAGTAGTTAAGGACATTTATCTCCCGGCCGCATCTCGATGAGCTCCAAGGCTACGAGATGTGGTCGCAAGATATTCTCCATATTAGGCAGGGGGGTGTAATAGCCAATCACCTCAGTGAGTGCTGGAGTCATATCTCCGCTGGTACTAAGCTCGGCGAAGGCCGACTCTAAGAAAGAGGAGGCTACATCATAGTTATTCCCGTCTTGACAGTCAGAAAAACCGGAAGCATCCGCGAAATACAGGAATTCTCCTTGTAAGCGAATTCCCTTGTTCCAATTCACCGTGTCTACCTCTGCCCTGATCTTCTGGAAAGATTCCAGCAGGGTGGTATTATAGGGTGATACATCATCAATAGGGAGCGGTTCTCCATGATTAAAGCTAGGGTACGTTCCATCAGAAATGGTATCCTGAAAAACTTTCACCATCTCCAATTGGCCTTCAGAGAAATAACAGCGCCGCCAAGTCATGCAATTTCGATCCAAGTCAGGGCAGGCCTTCCGTACTCGCTTTTCTTCTATGAACAGCAGGCTTTCTTTGTTCTTGTCCCAGAGGAATACTTGCTCACGGCTCCCATTCATACTCTTGTAATACTTGTAAATCTTTTGTAGCCCAGCTGCGTTTTCAATACGCTGATACTCCAGTAGGGCAGCATCCAAATTGGGATATGCTCCTTCATAGGTCAAGGTGGAATCGCTTAAGAAGTCGACAATCAATTGGTCGATAGCAGCTGGATCAAAAGGGACAGCTTGCAATACAGTACCGTCTTCCTTTGGCGGAGCACTTGATGCACAAGCAAGAAATAGTAACAAGGAAGTAAAAATGGAAATGCTGATGACTCGATACATATCTATTGATAAAGGTGTGTCAAAAAGGTAACTACTAAATAATCACGAGTCTACCCATCCCTCCAATGAGGTGAGTTTTTGACTCTCGTTTACACCGTTCTTTATACGCCCAGAAGTCCCAATTCTCAAATGGGCCGTCCTCAATTTCTAAGAGCGCACCACCACGTGTTTTCAACTGAAGTGTCCCATTTCGCCCAGCTTTTAAAGATTGTACCTGGTTTTGCCAGAGGTTGGTTAGTTGTTGAAAACCTTGGAGGTCGTCTACCTGGTACGTTTGAGTCTTTCTCCCCCGTGTTAGACGAAAGTGGCTACTCAAGGTGAGTTTAATCGTCCAGTCCTGTGGTTCCGCTGCTTGAAAATGGATGGTGATATCTCCGGCGAATTCGAATCGGGTTAGGTAGTAATCTTCCAGTAAAATTTCATATTGTTTTCCTTCTCGAATAAACTTCATGGGAGTGGGGCTTTGGTTATTGGGGTTTAAATTTTCAAATCAATAACCAAAACCGACTTTGATTTGTTCCCTACTCATCCCGAAAGCCAGCTGTGATATGGCTTCCATCGCAGAAGGGTTTATTAGAAGAAACTCCACAACGGCACAAGGCCGTTACTTTGTGCTTTTCCTCTTCCGTTCCGTTTTTGTGCTTTATGGTAATATTGCCATAAATCAACAAGGGACCATTGGGACTGACTTCGACTTTAGTATCTCCTTGTACCTCAACCGGCTTATTCTCTGCATCATTGTAGTAGTAACTCAAGGCACCGCTGGGACATTTATCTATTTGTGCTGCGATTTCGGCTGTCGTAGCACCCTCTGCATTGATCCAAGGGCGCTTTTTAGGATCGAAAACATTTCCTAAACCAGTACAAATAGCGGCGTGCGCACAGATACCTGGTTTCCATACAATGGTTATCTCTCCATTAGTATATTCTTTAGTGATATCCTTCTTCATAGGTAAGGGCTTATTAATAGATTAATCTCATTACCCTAAATTTAGGAAATAAATTGGAGCAGGCTAAAAGAAAAACACCTTGGCAAGGAGCATAGACTCCCGTAGCCAAGATGTCTTCAAACTTTAATTACTATGAGAATAAACTAAGCTAGGTATAGATCAATAACTATTGTACCAGCAAGAACTGCCGATCTACCCGACCCTCCTGCCGCACTTCTACCAAGTAGGTACCTGTTGGCAAGCCTTGAAGGTCGACGGTTGTCCGTCTCTCTCCTATGAATTGCTCTTGAAGCAATTTGCCATCTAGAGATAACATCCGAAACATCGCTTGTCCTTCTTCAGCCAGTTCGATCTGGAAATTAGTATGGGTAGGATTGGGAGAAATCGTGAAATAATCACTCTGCGGAAAATCTTCTACCGAGGTGGTTGTGCTAGCTTGCACTAGAATGGCCCAATCCTCCTCCTCGTCTTCTGGTGGGTTGCCAAGACTTACCTGACCAGCCCCATTTACGAGCGTCACATCTCCTTCCTTGAACTCACCGGTTCTTGGGTTGTACCAACGCACCTGATAGCTTTTTTCATCTGCTAAAGTCAAATTGGTATTACCTCCATTCTTGAGGTAAATGGCGTAATGTTCCCCCGTTTTTGCAAAACACCATCCTTCTGTAACCAGGTCATCGTCTGCCTTCATCTCTACAAAAGGAAGTGCCCGAAAGAATGCCAAGGCATAGCGCATATAATCCCAGCTTTGATCCCTGCTTCTAAAATTCTCTAGGGTCAAATCACTATCTGGGTAATTGTAGCCAAAATAATACTCTAGCCCTGCTCCTCCGGCAATCAAATGCCCCCACAATACCTCCTTCCTGATATCATGTAAATCGGGATTGCTTCCATTATAATTAGGATAGTCGGGATCAGGAGGGACGCCCACCCCAGCATTGCCTTGCTCATCATTCGCAATGACCCATGGCTTATCGGAATTCTCAGTGACGTTGAGCCACTCAGTTGTCAGTTCATGTACCCGATTCCAAGTAGCTTGGAGAGATATCCCGGTATAATCCGATTGATTTCCTGTCAGTTCAGAATACGCCTCAGGTATTCCATTGTAGTAGGTGTGTACTACACGATGGTGACCGTAAGGGTCATTGCGTTGAAACCAAGCAGCCATATCCGCTTGCTGATCATCAGATTGAGAGTTTTCCTCTCCCATATTCCAATTCAAGGAGAGATGATGACCAAAGCGGGCCAGCAATTCGCGATAGTACAAGGACCTGAGGGTTCCTACATTGCCATTGTCCAGCAACTGATCATTTTCCGTCTCCTGTGTCTTGAAATGCAGGTACATACCTTTGCGATCGGCGTGCTCTAAGACTATTTCCCATTGATCCAACTTGGAACAATCAAAGTGGCGGAAATTATCATCGCTAACGTAGGGATAAACATTTTTATCGTCGCCGTTGATATTCATGGTAAGAAAAGAAAAGACATTCACCCCTTTGGAGGCGAGATAGTTGATCGCTCCAATGATTTCCGTTCCTTTTCCATTTTGCCAGGTGGGATCTCCGGTGTGCCAGTCGTTTTTATGGGGTGCCCAAGATTTTCGTAGGTTACCATTATTGGGGGTATCATCAAAATCTTCGTACGCCAAGAAGTTTTCAGGTGCATCGGCACCACCTTTGAGAAAGAATTCCCCCGTCTCTGCAAACTGCAGATAACGCTCATTCACATACCGAAGCTGCCCACGTGCTCGGTTGTCTGGCAGTTGCTTGTCTGTAGGAGTGATGGTGAAGGTCCCACTGACTCCGTCTAGTGGAGCAACGGGTGTTCCAGCATTCGGATTTTCATTTATAGCAAGATTGTTACCCAAACAGAAAGAGACTTCGTACACCCATTCTCCAATATCATCTGGTGTAAAATGAACCCGCCATACGTTACCTGCGTCAGCGCTGGTTTCAGCAGCATTTCCATCTGCGGCAAAGTAGCCAGGAACAAGAAAGGTACGGTCCCCCCTTTTAAATAATACATTCAATCGATAATCCAGAAAAGGATTAGGCCCTACACTCTTCTCTTCCAAGGTTGGCCCATCAAAGGAAAAGGTCAGCTTGTGCCATTTCTTCAATTCCCCCTCCATAATCATATCTCCGGTACCAGGTTCATCGGGCTGATCGATATCTACTTCTTCCTCTGACACGGTAAACACGAAGGTCATTTCATCCAATTGGTCACCGCTTGCTCCAGTGCCGGAGAAAGCGGTTGCTGTGATGGCATGGGAGCCCAAAGTAGGTGTCCAAGACTTATAGTCTCCGTTGCTATCTCCTGCTAAGGCATAGGGTTCTACGTTTTCAGTTCTAAAATTGAGGTCTGCATCTAGGCGAAACTGAATACTACCTACAGATTCACTGACCTCCGCACGGACATTCAGGGAAGTTCCCGTTTCCGTTAGATTGATATTCAGACCATCTTTGAGATCCGTAATATCTTCATTCGTTTGTGCATTGACCAATACGAGTCGGGTAAGGGTTTGCGCGGATAGATGTGGGAGATAAAGCACCGGGAAGAGGGCGATAAATAATAGGCTCTTGATTTGCATGGTATCTGCATATTTGGGATAAGGAAATAGATTTCGCTGAATAGGGAAAAGACCAATACACTAGCGGTGTAATCGGTGATCACCAGATTCAACACAGTTCTCAGTCATCTTAGCACCAGAAAATAAAAAGGCGTGAAGGACGATTGTAACCTTTTCGTGTCCCAAAATATACTAGTGGAAGGGGCAAGCTGTTTGGTAGTCATTCTATCGCTACCAACTCCTCTTACAACGGATAGCAATTCTCATAAATTGCCTGGTTTATGTTAATAGTAAATTAGATTAAAGGCATGGTCAAGTTACTTTCCACAACTCAAGCAGTTCCCGCTCTCTTTCAAAAGCCAAGCCCGCCCGGTTCGAAACACCAAATTCAACGCCATTGGGGTGAGTTTGTGCGAACCAACTAAGGCAATCCTGTATGGTATCCTCTAATGGGCTCAACTCAAAACCTAGAGAATGTAGCTTGTCATTGCTGATCTGCATAAAGCCTCTATCCTCCGATAAGGGTGCCCAAAGGGGAAGATCAGAAAAAGAGTGCACTTGCTGTTCTTGCAAAAACTCCTCCGAAGGCCAGTAGGTCTTGGTTTCAACACCTAGATGTTGTTTCGCTATTTGCAGAAATTCTTGCCACAATATGGGCTCTATCCTAGGTCCAGTGGTATTGTAGGTACCTACCCACTTCCGCTCAATGGCTTGTGCCACAAAACGTCCTACATCCTTCACATCAATAAATTGCAAGGGATCACTACCTGTTCCAGGTCCTAATAGCTCCGTTTGTTCCCGCAACTTCACCAACCAATACAGCAAGTCAACTTCCGGGTCTCGCCATCCTTTTATCGGACCGGGTCGGAGAATAGTATGCCGGCCTGGAAACCGTTCCCGCACTAACTGTTCAGCGAAGGCCTTATGCTCAGAATAATACCACTCATCTCTTGAACTCGGCAGAGTCACTTGCTCCGATTCTTCATGCAGGCCTACCTCCTGGAAGTTGCGATACACCGCTATACTTGAAATGAAAACATAATGTTTAGTCGATTCCTGTAGACTTTGGGTGGCCTGGTCCACTAAGGCCGAATCCTCTGGCCAAACATCTACAACTACATCCCAATCTTGGTTTTGCACAGCAGTATAAGCAGCTGCTCCTTCCAATCGATCTCCAGCGATATGTCGCAAATCAGGAAAAAGATCAGGATTTGTCTCTCCTCTGTTGAAAAGGGTAATATCCGCGCCAATCTCTTGCATAGCCTGTACTACGGCTGGTCCAACAAAATAGGTTCCTCCCAGGATTAGGACCTTGGGAGTACTAGAGGATTGGCAAGAAGCAAGTGTGGAAAGGGTCGAAGGCAAAACAAGGGAACCTATCCCCGCCTTTTGAAGGAATGTTCTTCTTTTCATGTCTGGTGATTTCGATAAGTAGTGTAAAAAAGTCGTCGGTAACTAAAGATATCGAATCCAGACTAAGCAAACAAATTAAGGGTGGATAGGTCTAACTATGTCTTGTCTTTGGACGGTAAGGAAGCATGAAGCAATTTCCCCAATAGTTGTAATCCCTTCTCCACTTTCTCATCATAAGGTTTTCCAATACTGATGCGCAGGTGATTGTGCAAATCCTTTTCTAAGGAGAACAACTGCCCAGGAGCAAAATTTAATTTCTGTTGCATAGCAAGATGCAGTAATTCAACTGTATCAATCTCGTCAGGCAATTGAACCCAAAGCACAAAGCCCCCCTTTGGTCGAGATAAAACCGCCCCTTTGGGAAAGTGCTTTAAAATCTGTTCTTGATACCTAAGACTCTGGGTATGCAGTTGTTTTCGCAAGCGCTTCAGATGCAAATCATAGCGTCCATTCTTAAGGAAGTGGGCTAGAATTTCCTGATTCAGGGTAGAAGTGGCCACACTCTGATGGATCTTGGCTTGGAAAATCTGGTCAAAATATCGCCCCGACTCAATCCACCCGATTCGATACCCCGGCGCTAAAGATTTGGAAAAGGAAGAACAATAAATCACATTTTCATCCTGATCGAAAGATTTGCAGCTTCGCGGGCGCTTGGCACCAAAGTATAGCTCTCCATAAATATCGTTTTCGATTAAGGTCACCTGTTTTTCCTGTAAGAAATGTACCAATCGCTCCTTGTCTTCATCGGGTATACTAGCCCCCAAAGGATTAGAAAAATTAGTAACCAGTAGACAGGCAGCTGGCTGATGCTTTTCTACTGCCTCGAACAAACTCTTCAAAACTACCCCGTGTTCAAAGTCAGTCTCCACCTCAACCGGAATGCGCCCCTTGGAAGAAATAGCCTGAAAAACGCCAAAGTAAGTGGGAGATTCAATCAATATCTTATCTCCTGGGCGGGTGCAAGCAGTAATAGCCAAATTAATCGCTTCTTGACAACCCACCGTAATCAATAACTCGTCACTATCTACCTCAATCCCACTATTGGCCATCAGGACGGCAATCTGTTCTCTTAATTCCCGGATGCCCTGGATCGGGCCGTATTGCAAGGCCGCATGTGATCGATTACGGTTTACATGAAGAATGGATTGTTTCAATTTTGTAGCAGGTAACAACTCTACATCCGGCGTATTCAGGGCAAAAGAAATATATTCATTGGAACGATTGGTACCATACACTAGCTGTACTAGTTCGTCGATACTTTTAGGGTTCTTCTTCTCACTCAGTTTCTGCTGCCGTCGAAAGGAGATCTTCTGCTTTGGTTTACGCACATAATAGCCAGATTTTGGGCGGGATTCGACGTATCCAAGGCCTTGCAGGCTGTTAATGGCGTGATAGGCCGTCATCAAACTGACCCCTTGCTGCTTGCTCATCATCCTCAGGCTAGGGAGCTTCTGTCCCGCCTTTAGCTCCCCTCGATCGATCAAGCCGATAAATTGTTCCGCCAATCGCTCATGTTTGAATCGGGCCATCTGTTATAACTTTAAACAACAAAAGTGTATCTGTTATACAATTTCAAAAGTACAGATATTTGCCATGATCTTCAAGTTTAGCCCTCGGTGCTCCAGGAGTAGAGCTTGTTAAACACCTTAAAACAGCGATCATGGCAAATCAAAAACCTAGTTTTGGGAGTACCCCCGCTCCTTTGATGTATTTAGCGAAATTCGAAAACGGCAAATGGCAGAAGGGCTCCATCCAGACCTTCTCTGATATCACGCTTAGTCCCTTTGCAATGTGTTTCCATTATGGCCAGACCGTATTTGAAGGTTTGAAGGCCTTCAAAAATCCAAGACAAGAGGTTTCTGTATTTAGACATGCAGACAATTTCGACCGTATCAATGTCTCCTTGGAGCGAATGGCTATGCCGCCTATTCCTCGATCCAATTGGGATGAAGGTATCCTGGAATTAGTCGCAGACCTTCGGAATGTGGTTCCCTCTTTCGGTTATGGAACACTGTATCTGCGCCCTTTTGTAATTGCGTCGCAAGCAAAACTAGGTGTCGAAGCAGCTGATGAATATCTCTTTCTAGTAGTGGCCAGTCCATCCGGCAGCTATTATTCAAACCCGCTGAAAGTTAAAGTGGAAAGGCATTACACGAGGGCTGCACCTGGTGGAGTAGGGTATGCCAAATGTGGTGGTAATTATGGAGGTTCACTACTACCATTCCGAAAAGCAAAAGAAGAGGGCTTTGATCAGATTCTTTGGACAGATTCGAATGATCATGAGTGGTTTGAGGAATCCGGTACTATGAATTTCGGTTTCATCATTGATGGGCAATTCATCACACCGGCACCATCAGATACCATTTTGGATGGGATTACTAGAAAGTCAGTTATCCAAATCGCTAAAGACCTAAAGATTCCTGTGGTAGAAAAGCCATTTTCGGTGGCTGCGCTTCGGGAAGCCTTCGAAGCGGGTAAGCAAGTTGAAGCCTTTGGCATCGGAACGGCGGCTGGGATAGCCCCTTTCAAGGAAATTTCCATTGATGGCGATCTATTTGCCTGTCATCATGAGGAAGGTGCGCTAATGTACCAGCTAAAGAAAAACCTGATCGGCATACAAACCGGAACAGTAGAAGACCACCATGGCTGGAATACCGTAGTAACTCAGTCTAAATTATCCGTAGCATAAAGAAAGTCCAGCATACGAATCCCGACTGTTTAGAGGAAGGGCTTGACAAGACTTTGTCAGGCCTTTCCTGATTTTCCTTAGTAATCATTGCCCCTCTTTCGCCTGCCAACCCGGTGGTTTAACTAAGTATAGTAACTTGTTTTTTAGCCCTTTCGCCTGAGACATTTTTTGAAAGAGACGGGTAAAACCATGGAAGAATACGACTAATGGATTTACAGAATCTATAGGCTCACTAACGCCATATCTAACTTTCTCCTGCTCCTCTTCAAAGGTTCCAAATAGCCGGTCCCAGATAATTAAAATTCCTGCATAGTTCTTGTCCCAGTATTGCCGATTCACACCATGATGAACCCGATGATGTGAGGGAGTATTAAATAGATATTCTATTGGTTTCGGCAACTTACCTATGATTTCGGTATGCAAAATTGCTTGATAGGTTTGTACGAATAGCTCCGCTACGAGTAGGAGCCAAGGGTTGAAACCCAGCATCACTAGCGGAATGGAGAATAAAATCGGTATGATGGCATCCAGCGGGCCAAATCGGTAGGCCACAGACATGTTGAAATGCGGCGAGCTGTGGTGCACCGTATGGGTAGCCCATCCTACCCCAATCCGATGCATCAAGCGATGATCCCAATAGTAGGCGAAATCAGCTAGCAGTATGCAACTAATGATGGTGATTAGGTTGAGGGGTAAGGCAGGTAAACTGAGGTTTTGGTACACCCAAAAGTACAGTTGATAGAAAAATAATAGCCCTAATATCACTTCTATGGCTAAAAAGGCGACTAGGGTTAATACATTCGCAATGGAATCCCCAACTAAATGCCAGCTCATCCGCTTCAAAAAGATGTACCGTACCAGCTCCACCAAAAAGAAAGGTACAATAATGTAAAACAAGCTCCCGTCATTCGCCAAACTAAACCAATACTCTACCACTTCTTCGGAAAAGATTTTCGTTAGAAAATGGGTAGAAGTTCCCGCTCCAGCAGTTGTATAAACAGCAAAAATATGAGGGATAGCTGCAAGGGCAGCAAATGTCAAAAGTCCTCTAAAAAGGAGTGTCTTTGTGCTCATTGCTTAATGATTTTAGGACAAATGTAGAGGCAGACCATCTTGATTCTTTTGACTTAAGTCAAATTAATTGTCCCCCCCTCCTCACATATTTGTAGCAGCAAAATATTAGTTATGACTCAATTCATCCACCCCATAAAGCAAAATGCGCAGGAATATCAAGCCGCTCGATTCCTGACCTATGCTTCCTTAGGGGCAAACTACGAGACGATTAAAGCTGTTGCTCGTCAAGGTATTTCCAACTGGTTAGAAGATCAGTTAAAACTATCTCCATCTACAAGTTTCAAAGATACTACATGGGAAATTTGGGAGCACTTTTGGCCACAATACATTGGAATCTATGGCCGGGACTTCATCGTGAACCATGGAGATGCAGTTCTACCCTATTGGTTCTACTGGAAAATGGCCTGGTGGAATAATATTGTCAAATCGGAAGATCATGTCAGACAACGGGTAGCCCAGGCGTACAGTCAAATCTTCGTTATATCCGAAAATTCAAATTTACAGCTTAGTGGTCCCGGCTTAGCTGACTACTATGATCTATTGTATAATCAGGCTTTTGGGAATTTCAAAGATCTGTTATATAATATATCTCTTCACCCGATGATGGGCTTCTATCTGAGCCACATCAATAATCCAAGGTCAGATCCCAAGCGTAATATTCATCCTGATGAGAACTATGCCAGAGAGATCATGCAACTATTCTCGATAGGCTTGTATGAACTCAATATAGATGGCACTCATAAATTAGATGCGGAAGGCAACTCCATACCTACTTACAATAATGATGACATCAAGGAGTTTGCCAAAATATTTACAGGCCTCGGCCCTGCTGGCTACTATTGGCCCTGGGAGGATTATAGTTGGGTGGAAACGGAGTGGAACAGCGAATACAACAAGACGCCGGCCACTACGATCAATTGGAAGCCGATGATCCCCTTCGAGAAATGGCATGAACCGGGCCCCAAGAAGCTCCTGAATGGCAAAATCATTCCGGCCGGTCAAAGTACACTCGAGGATATTCGTGATGCTATCGACAATCTCTTCAATCATCCAAATGTAGGTCCTTTCATTGGTCATCAATTGATTCAGCGATTGGTAAAATCCAACCCTAGTCCGGCCTATATCGCTAGAGTTGCCACAAAATTTAATGATAATGGGGAGGGTGTCCGCGGAGATATGTCAGCAGTCATCCGAGCTATTCTCACTGATTCAGAGGCGCTTGATTTTTCCAGCAGAGGGAAGGCTCCCGCAAAAAAATTAAGAGAGCCACTCCTACGGTATACCCAAGCCTTACGGGCCTTCAACGCCTCCAACCAGTCTGGAAAGATGTGGAATTGGGGTTACCTCTTTGATGAAGCAGTCAGCCAAGGTATCCTGGCGTCTCCAAGTGTCTTCAACTTTTATTTACCTAGCTATCGTCCTAATGGCCCGATCGCTGAAGAAGGATTAACAGCACCAGAGTTTCAAATCCATACTTCTGCTACTTCGATCAATTATATCAACCTAGCTTATGACTGGTTCATGAACGAATACTATATGGAGGTTTCTACCAAGGCGGGACAATCCGTTCACAATGCCCCTAGCTACGAAGAAAAAGACCTTGATCCGCAAGATTATGTCTATTTGGACTTAAGCGACGAAATCGCCTTGGCTAGGAATCCTGCCGCTTTGGTGGACCGGCTAGATCTAATCCTCACCGGTGGCGCCTTTTCTGAAAAGACGAAGGGAAATATTGTGCAAGTCATTAGTCAAATCACAGGTAGGCGTGATCGGGTAAAGGCCGCTTTGTACTTGAGTTTCATTGCGCCAGATTATGCTATCCAATTATAATCCTTCATTTCTCATCCTTAGAAAATACGAACATGAAAACATCAAATAAAGGCAAATCTACCTTGAACAGAAGACAATTCGTTGGAACTGCTTCTTGCGCTGCTATCGGTTCAACCACCTTACTATCCTCTATTCTAAACCTTGGCACGACCAATGCACTTGCCGGATTGAACGCCAAATCAAATACATCCGAAGGGGAGTATAAAGCATTGGTTTGTATCCTCTTAGCCGGTGGCAATGATAGCTTCAATATGCTGGTGCCAAGGAGTAAGGAACCTTATCGGGAATACAGCAAAAGTAGATCCAACCTAGCATTGTCTCGCTCAAGCCTCTTATCCTTAGACCATAGGGATCAATGGGGGCGTGAGTACGGGGTCCATCCTGCCATGCCGGAAGTCCAAGCGCTATTTAATCAAGGTAAGCTTTCCTTTGTCAGCAATGTTGGGACCTTGGTTGAACCTTTGACCAAAGCCCAGTACCTGTCCGGAGGCGCCAAACTGCCAATCGGCTTGCTTTCTCATGCTGATCAGATCCAGCAGTGGCAAACTTCTCTTCCCGATTCTCGCTCTTCAAAAGGTTGGGGAGGACGAATGGCAGATATCCTCAAGCAAGGGAATCAAAATCAAGATATATCCATGAATATCTCCCTTTCCGGAACCAATGTATTCCAGGTTGGAGATAATTCCACGGAATACGCCATTCGGTCAGCAGCAGGTGGCAGCGTTGGGATTCGAGTTTACGAAGGCCAAAATGGCTTGGATCAGGTGCTTATGAAAGGAACCGAAAGTCTGCTTGCACAACAATATCAGGATATCTTTAAGTCAACCTTCCAACAAAAAATAATTCACTCACAGGCCAATCATCATATCTTTAGTGAGGCCCTAGCTAAAAATTCTGCATTGAACACCGCATTCTCTTCGGCTGCTTTGTCGACTGACCTCGCATTGGTAGCGAAGACCATAGCTGCCCGAAAGGCCTTGGGAATGAAACGTCAAACCTTCTTCATTAACTATGGCGGCTGGGATCATCACGATAGCGTTTTGGAAAATCAGACGCTTATGCTTGGTATATTAAGCAAAGCTCTACAGGAGTTCCAAACAGCAATTGATGAGCTGGGCATAGCTGAGCAGGTGACCACCTTCACGATCTCAGATTTTGGCCGTACCCTTAGCTCCAACGGAAATGGTACCGATCATGCCTGGGGTGGAAATGTAATCACTATGGGAGGTGCAATTAACGGAGGGCAAATCTTTGGGACCTACCCAAGTTTGCAACTTGGAGGGCCGGATGACATCGGGGGCGCTATACTTCTGCCGTCCATCTCAACAGATATGTATTTCGCAGAATTGGCCAATTGGTTTGGAGTAAGCAAGGGTGATTTAAACTATGTGTTGCCAAATATTAGCCGGTTTTATGACCCGAGAGTCGAACAGTCGCCAATCGGCTTCATGAAGTCGTAGCAAGCGAGTAACACGCTTTGAGTGGCATTCCGACAATAGTATAACAAGCTTGCGTAACGCCTCACTTCTTTCTTCTGATGCGACTTAAGGTTTCTTGAGAAACGCCTAAAAGAGAGGCAATATGTCCTAAGTTTACCCGCAATGTCACGTCTGGAAAAAAAGACTGAAGGAGATCATATTTTTCTCTTGCTGTCATAAAGAGATACCCTTTGTAAAATTGATCCAGAAAGTGGAGTTGTTCTTCCATGAGTCGGCGGCCAAAGCGTTCAAAGCTAGGATGCTTTTCATATAAGTTTTCTAATTGTGAAGAAGTGATACTTTGTATGGAAGCATCCTCTAGAATCTCAATGTATTCAAAAGAGGGCTTCCCCCCGAGAAAGCTCGACCAGGCGGTGAATGGGAGGTGTTCTGGATAGATCCAGGAAGTTATGTCTTTTCCATCTTGATAATAGAAAGTTCTAGCTGTGCCGGTTTCTAAGATATACAGCCGGTGACAAACTCTCCCTTCATTGAGGAGAATATGCCCTTTATTGTAGGAGTCGATTTGCAAAGATTCCTGCAAGTCTTCTGCCAAGTCCTTCGATAAAGAAATGTAATTACCTATATAATTTACAAATGCTGACATGTGGTTCGACCTTCACAAATGAAAAACACCTTAGCCCGTAAGCAGACCACAAGTTTACAAAAACATGATAAAGTTATAGCTCTTGACCAATCTCCATTTGCTGTCCCTTCCATATAACAGTAGTCAACAAGCCTGTGCTAAAAGCAATGGTCAGATGACTTGTAAATGCCCAAGTCTCAGCTGAAGCCTTAAAAGTTTCGGGAACCACGCTCCAAAATACCCAGACAATAGTCCACATAAATGTGGCAGCCAGCATCCCTAGTTTAAGCTCCTGTTTCATTGAAAGATCCCCAACTGGTTTAGCGATCGACAGACCAACTGCAAAGGGTACAGCAAGAACAACACTAGAGAAAATACCGTCGACAACTTCCGCCCAGAGGGGAAGCTTAGCGACATGCAAATAAACAACAGGAATAAGGGTAACAAGCAAAAAGCCAAGGGTTCTAGGTAGTACTTTTTTCATACTAATCCTTTTCGGAAGGTGGTTGAAATTGTTTGCCAGAGTACTTCTTTCTATCTTTCAAACGCAATCCTCGCCATGAGATTTTCAAGTACTTGAATTTAACACATCCTCTAATTTTCCTGTCCAAACTATCGCCCAGACGACGTGGGGATACTTCTGTGATAATTTGGTTAGAAAAGCGGGAAACATAAGGCTCTCAATCCCCTTTTCTTTGTAGGGTATTAAACAAAGGTGAAATCACACACACCTAAGCATTTAAAAAACTTATTGTCAATTTACCCACATCAATTAATTAGCAAGCAATGAAAAACATAATTCTGATAATACCCATTGTATTTTGGTCCCTTATCAATATGAACGCCCAAGCCATCGATCCAGCTTTTTTCACGCAAGTAGATCAACTTTTCAAAACCCACGTTAAGGCGGGCGCCATCGACTACAAAGCCATCGAAGAAGATAGCAACTTCCCTACAGTAATCAATGCCATCAATAAGACGAACTGGAAAAGCCTAGACGCTAAGACGCAACAAGCTTTTTTGATCAACAGCTATAACCTACTAGTAATCGATCAGGTGATCAAGAATGGTGTAACCAATTCAGTACAAGAGAAAGGCGGTTTTTTCGATGCAAAAGTGCATCTCATTGGCGGAGAGAAAATGAGCCTAAATACCCTAGAGAAGAAACATTTGCTGGCAGTATATGGAGATCCACGTTTCCACTTTGTGTTGGTTTGTGGTGCACAAGGTTGCCCTCCGATCACCAACTTTGCCTACACGGCCGACCAATTGGAACAACAATTGGAGCAACAAACCCAAAAAGCCATCAATGACCCAATTTTCATCAAAGTAGATGGAGAAGAAAAGAAGGCTAGCCTTTCGCAGATCTTTTCTTGGTATGCAGCTGACTTCGGTGGCAACAAGAAGAATGTCTTAGCCTTTATCAACAAATACAGAAACAATCCAATCGCCGAAGATTTTGCGATTAACTATTACACCTATGACTGGACTTTGAATGCTCAAAGTTTGGTCAATGGAACCGCTCAGTTGGGCAACAGTAGTAACCGATACGTAGTATCCGCGGCTATCCCAAAAGGCACTACCGAAACCAAGATATTCAACAACCTCTATACCCAAAGAACCAGAAGCTCAAGCGAAGGGGACTTTAATGCCCGATCCAATTTCTTTACGACTTCAGTTAGTTTTCTATACGGGATCAACAATCGTTTCAACCTTGGTTTTGATCTTCGCTATCGTCGTGTGAGCAATACGGATGGTAATACCTCTCCTTTGAATGTATTCTCAGGGGCTGCGGATAGCCGCCGACAAGGATTTACCAACTTCGGACCTAAGATTCGTTGGGCGCCCTTCCAAGCACTGCCTAACTTCTCTGTACAAAGTGCTTTTTGGATTCCAATTGGTCAAGACTTAGAAGGCAATGCTACTCAGCCTTATATTGACTGGAACGGAGCAAGCTGGAACACACAATTTTTCAATGATATCACGTTGGGGAACAATTGGTCTCTATTCACAGAGATCGATGTCCTATTGGAAGATATTGGGAATGCAGGAAATGGAGCACTTAATAGACTTTCTACCCCAGCAACTGCCATTTTAAGCTATTTCCCTAACCCCAAAACCACGATTTACGCCTTAGGCAATTACTCTCCATTCTGGGGAAATGAATTTGATTATTTTGTACAGGCGGGATTAGGTGCTAAGTACCAGGTTACCTCTAAATTTGAGATTGAAGCCTTGGTAACAGATTTCAGCAACAAATTTTTGGCTGCCAATAACGGGCAAGCCGCCACTTTTAACATCGGTGTTAGAATTTCGAGATAAACAACCAAGTAGTTACCATTTAGTTGGGAAGGGGTGAAAAACGCTAATGTTTCGTCAAACGGGATGTAAGTCCTGAAACCACTTTTCGCCCCTGCCTTCTTTTTATTGTTATTATTATATTCTGAATCCTATTACAAAACACGCCGCTCTGACAATTTTTGTGGTCCGAACTGACTAGCTAGGCAGGCCGCATTTGAGAGGGAAGCAAAAGTTTTAAAGTATAGACGGACGCAAAAATTAGCTGAGCCACAACATTACGCGACAGTGATTACCTCCAAATCTGCCTTGGTCCTAATTGTAGGGCTGAGCTTTTGTTTACCGGCTTGGAGTCAATTGCCCGTAAACAATCTCCAAATCGACGGTTTGAAGAAAACCAAGTGGTCTTTTATCGGCCGGTTAATCGATAGCCAGATCGGAAGCCTTGCAGATAGTACGCAGTTGGCCAATGACCTTCAGCGACTCAAAAATCTTCCTGCTATCGCTGATGGTAAGTTACAAATTGACACTACCGGAGCCGGCTTAAATGTGACCCTACAGCTGAAAGAAGCGCTTACCTTTTTTCCCATCATCAACTTTGGTGGCGTACGTGGAAACTTCTGGTACCAACTCGGATTCAATGACGATAACTGGCGAGGCTTAGGCCAAAAGCTCACCGTCTTCTACCAAAACAATGATCGCCGAGATAACTTCAATCTCTACTATAAAATTCCATCTTTCCGGCGCAGCAAATGGGGCGGATCACTTAGCTTTACCAAATGGGCTTCTGTTGAGCCTCTGTTCTTTTCGGATGCTACCGTCTTCTACAATTTTGACAACCTTAGTCTTGGGTTATCTACCATTTATCAACTCAAAAGAAATCGGACCCTGGAATTTGGACTGACCACCTTTGTAGAAGATTATAATAAACACGAGCGGCACGAGGGAGAAACCACCCCTGGCCCCGAATCACTCCGCCAACCTAAGTTGTTAGGAAAGCTCGTATTCGTAGAGAACCGGTTACGATACCACTTATTCTATCTAGATGGTTTCGATAACAACGCCAGCTTCCAAACCGTCCATAATTTGCAGGACAATTCCTGGTTCCACATATTTCTTAATGATACTCGCTATTTCAAACGCCTGCCCTTCCGAGGGAATCTAGCAGCTAGGCTTCGGATAGGCCTCGCCACCAACAACAATTCACCCTTTGCACCATTTGTACTCGATAGTTATATCAATATTCGAGGGTCCGGCAACCGGATTGAACGTGGAACAGCAGCCCTAATTCTTAATTTGGAATATCGTCAAACCGTGCTGGAAAGCTCGCAATTTGGTATTCAATTGGTAGCCTTCTCGGATGCGGGTACTTGGCGAAAACCTGGTGGGACTTTGCAGGAACTCTGGAAGGGTAAGAACCTCCAGCATTTCGTTGGTGGAGGTATTCGCTTAATCTACAATAAGGCTTATAATGCCATATTGCGCTTGGATTATGGCCATGATGTGAGACAGCCAAGCCGGAGAGGAGTCGTTGTCGGGCTTGGACAATACTTCTAGGAGGGCTTATCTTAAACGTTTGCGTAAAGCAGCCATGGCCTCAGAGCGAGAATGTACATCTAGTTTTTCGTAGATACGTAGCACGTGGGTCTTGACGGTATTCAGACTAATGAAATGCTTTTCACTTAGCTGTCGATTCGTTTTTCCTTCAAACATGTCCTGGAGAATTTCCACTTCTTTCTGTGTAAAATCGGTCTTCAACACCCGGTTAATATGGGTTTGATGCCAAGAATCTGGCTGCCAACGCTGAGAATGGTTATACAAAGCTATTTCTATGGCTGGGTATAGATCCCGTTCATCGAATGGCTTGACGACATAACCGGACGGACGGACTTGCTTGGCTCTATCCAAGACCGATTTACTCGCATAAGAAGTTAAGAAGATAAAGGGTAGCTGATATTGCGTTCTTATTACTTCAGCAATATCTATCCCATCCTTTCCCGCCCCTAGGTTGATGTCAAGTAATACGAAATCCGGCGTATTTTCTTGAAGCTGTGTCAAAGCGGTATCTCCATCATATGCCACACCTGAGATGCTGTAGTCCATCTGTTCCAACATTTCTACAATATCCTGAGAAATAAAAATATCGTCTTCCACTACGAGTATTCGGATGGTGTCCATTCCTATTTTAATTTAGTAACGCTGCCACTCATCAAGCTGATGGCAATAATAGGGAAACCTGGGTGCCGCCTTGTGATAAAACATCCAGCTGGGCCTTCATCTTATTGGCAAAAGATCGAATGAGTTTAAAGCCAAGGGAATTGGACTTCTCTGGCTGAAAATCAGGCGGTAGACCTTTTCCATTGTCGCTTACGATCACCTTCAATCCTTCCTCCATCTGCGCGATGTGGACATCGATTTGACCACTATCCCGCTCTTGGAAAGCATATTTTAGGGAATTAGAAATTAGCTCATTTAGGATCAGGGCTAGGGGAATGAGGGTATCTGCATCCATAGAAATAGGTTCCACTTCCTGGACAATTTGAATCTGTTTCTGATCCACTCGATAGGAATGAACCAGGTTATTGGTTAGCTTTTCAATATAATCTGGTAAGTGAACGCCGATCAGGTTTTCATCTTGATAGAGGTTTTGATGAATTAAGGCCATCGCTTTCACCCTGTTTTTACCCTCCTCAATCGCTCCCAGCGCAACCGGATCTTCAATAGAACGAGATTGTAGACTTAAAAGAGAAGAAATAACTTGCAGATTATTCTTAACCCTATGATGTATTTCCTTTAGCAGGGTCTCTCGATCTTCCAAGGTTCGCTCTATCGTTTGTTTTTGAGCAGCCAATTGCTGATTGCTTTGCTGTTTTTGTCGGTAACCTCGCCACAATAAACCAATAATCAATACCCCGGCGCCTAATCCTCCTAAAGAAGCATTCTGAACCAGTTTTTGGCGCTGCAATTTTTCCTCCAGCAGCGCTTCTTTTTGTTCGCGTTCCAAGCTCAGCAATTCCTTTTCCCGGTCGAATTCATACTGTAACTCTAAACGCGTGATCTCTCGCACTTGCTCATCATTCCGAATGCTGTCATTTAAAGCCAAATAGCGTTCGTGATACCCTAAGGCGCGCTGGTCCTTGCGGGCTTTATACAACTGATAAAGCGCATAAAAAGTCTGTAGCTGTGTCTCTTTCTCCTTATTATCGGCGGTGAGTTTTTTTGCTTCCAAAAGGAATTGCTCTGCCTTATTATTTTGCTTTAACTGTAGGTAATTTCGTCCCAGCTGAAGCGCCGCTTTACCCTGTTCAAATCGATTGTCTAAAGAAATAGCAATAGCATGCGCTTGTTCCGCTAAATCAAGGGCCTCATCATAAGCCGCTAACTGGTATTTGATGGTACCTAGCTGGAGCAAAGACTGACCTTCTCCTTCTTTGTCTTTCATCTGCTTCCGTGTCTCTAAAGACTGTAAGGCATAAACATTGGCTGAATCCAATTGCCCCAACCTAAGATAAACTGTACTCAAGTTGTGATCATTCAACCCTATACCATATAGATCCTGAATCTCCCTCTTGATTTCTTGAGATCGATTGAGATAGTCTATGGCTTCCTCATAGGCCTGTAACTGAGTATAAACATTGCCCACATTAGAAAACACGGCGCCGACACCTGCCTTATGCCCAATTCGCTCAAAACGCTCCAAGGCTTCTAAATATAGCTTAAGTGCCTGCGTGTAATCGGCCTTGATCTCATAATCAATTGCTAGATTATTATACACTATCGCTTGATAAACATCACTTTCCTTTCGAAGGAAAATGTCTAAGGCTCGGGAGTGATATAGAATTGCAGAGTCGAGGTCTCCTTTCGTATCCAGGGCCGTACCAATGTTAGTGAGCTGCCTTCCGATTCCCATCGAATCATTGCGCGCGATCTCCAAGGCTAAGGTCTCTCGCCACAGTTCTTCCGCCTTATTAATTTCTCCCAAGTTGGCGTAACAAGCTCCTATTCTCGATAACACTCCCGTTCACCGAGCGGTGTCATTACGTTCTTCTGCCATTTGCACCGCCTCTTCTCCATAAGTGATACCTTTTTGAGGGTTCTGGAATTGGAGGATATCAGTTAAATCAATCAGCACATCCATCCGCTGTGTATCCACTAAACTTTCCGTCAGCAAGGCCTCCAAACTGTCTACTTTCTGACCCTTGGCCCGAAAAGGGAGTATGAACAAGCATAGCATTAGGATAGACCAACCTACCTTTATGTATAAAGGGTATAAAGCTTTCAACATGGTACTTATATTAATCAGGCTTGAAAAAGGAGGGGTTTCTTTCTGACAGGTGTAGGTTCCGAAATTTAGCAAATTAAATTGAGAGCAAGTCCAAATTTCCTATTTAAGCTTTACCTTTCCTTCCTAGTCAGTCAAAGTGCACTTTGCTGCTTCAAATGGGACGGACTATTCCTTTTGCGAAAATCAAATTACCTAGTAATCATGCTAAAGAAGATAAATGTTGTTTGCGTTTCTATATGTTTGTTGTTTTGCCTTTCATCACATGCACAACGAAGTGCCGGTCCTATCATCTCGCCCTTCGGCGCCGTTCACAAAGTGGAAAATCCCGATCTTGAAGTAGATGTTTCTCAAACATATAAAGTAGTATTTGATATAGCCAAAAGCCCAGACCAACCCGGGCAAATTAATCCTCAGCTTAATACCTTGGCACGCTTCCTAAACATGCATGCCCAAGCCGGTGTGCCAGCTGAAAACCTGAAGGTGGCTTGCGCCATTCACAATATCGCCAGTAAGGACGCCCTAAGTAATGCGGCATACCAGGAACGATATGGTATGAACAATCCTAATCTGCGCCTGTTAGAAGCACTAAAGCAAGCTGGGGCAGAGATATATATTTGTGGTCAATCTATCCATTCTAGAAAGATTGATCGGACAGAGCTAGCCGTACCAGTCCAGGTAGCTCTATCAGCCATGACTGTGCTAATCACCAAGCAAAATGAGGGCTATCAATTGATTGCCTTTTAATACACTAAGAACCCGCTTTAAGCACACTCACACCAATACCCAATTAGTATGAAAAGAAGAAACTTTATTCAACACAGCGCTACCACCTTGATTGGTGCCCAGCTTTGGGGGCTCTATGCTTGCAACACTCCTACCTCATCACCAAGCACTCCGGTAGATTCAGCCTTCTCCTTCGAAGAAATGACCATCGATCAGATGCAAGCCGGTTTTGCAGGAAAGGACTTCAGCATTGAAAGTGTGGTAAAAGCCTACCTTGCCCGTATTGAACAATTGGATCAAGATGGGCCTAAGGTCAATTCGATTATTGAAATCAACCCTGATGCCGTGGACATTGCTAAGCAATTAGATGAGGAATTAAAGGTGGGGAATTCCAGAGGTCCGCTACACGGCATCCCAGTGGTACTAAAGGACAATATCGATACCCACGATAAAATGCTCACAACTGCGGGCTCCCGCGCTTTATTAGGTTCACGCCCCTTACAGGACAGCTGGGTAGCGGCTAAACTGAGGGAAGCCGGTGCAGTGATCTTGGGCAAAGCCAATCTAAGTGAATGGGCAAATTTCCGTTCCAACGTTTCCTCCAGCGGATGGAGCGGTAGGGGAGGGCAAACCAAAAACCCATACGTGACGGATAGAAATCCATGTGGATCTAGTGCAGGTTCGGGAGCTGCCGTATCGGCCAATTTCTGCATGCTTGCTATTGGTACAGAGACGAATGGATCCATCGTATGCCCTTCGCATGCCAATGGAGTGGTCGGCATCAAACCCACTGTAGGCCTGGTAAGTAGAGCTGGTATTATCCCAATTTCTGAGACCCAGGATACCGCAGGCCCCATGGCTAGAACTGTTAAAGATGCTGTTATATGCTTGGGAGCTTTGACCGGTATTGATCAGAGAGATGGAAAGACAACAGCTAGTGAAGGAAATGCGCTTACTGACTATACCCCTTTCTTAAAAAAGGACGGACTCAAAGGAAAGAAAATTGGTCTATATACACGGGCATTAGGGTTCCACCACCAAGTAGATGCATTAATTGAAAAAGCAGTTTCCTTAATGGAGGCACAAGGTGCAGAGGTTATACGCATTGATCGCATCGGCTCCGGAGATGGGGGGCGAGACTCTTTTCAGATCATGTTGTACGAATTCAAGGATGGCTTAAATAAGTATTTTGCTTCATTAGGAGCAGATGCTCCAGTCAAGAATTTGGAAGAACTAATTGCCTTTAATAAGCAAGATTCGATCGAATCTCTATTTGATCAAGGGCTTCTGGAATTAGCACAAGAAAAAGCCGGATTGGATTCTCCAGAGTACAAGGAGCTTTTGGATAAAATGCTGAAAAACACCAGAGAAAAAGGTCTAGATGAGGCGCTGGCTACTCATAAGTTGGATGCGATTATCGCACCCACTGGATCAGCTGCTTGGAAAATAGATCCGATCAATGGTGACCTTTTCTTAGGTGGAAGTTCATCTCCGGCTGCACGTGCAGGCTACCCTAATATTACCGTACCCATGGGATGGATTGAAGGACTTCCGGTTGGCATATCCTTCTTTAGTGGAGCGTGGAAGGAACCTTTGTTGATAGAGATGGCATATGCCTACGAACAGGCCTCGATGCACCGGAAAGCACCAACTTTTAAAGAGAGCTAGGAAGAGATAAAGTGGGAAACCAGAAGCGAATACAGCGGGTTTCCCACTTTTTGTTTTACTTAATGCCTAGCACTTCTTTGGACATGTGCATGGACACTAACATGTGTGGAACATCCACCACCTCAGCGATCTTAAGATCACCCGCCAAGGAGCACAAAGCATAGGCTTCTGAGGAAGTCAAATCGTGTTCAGCTTCCAAGTATCCAACCATATACTTCACCGCCTTTTTCGCTGCTTCATCAATACTTGTCCCAAATGCAGTTACGGCATAATAATCATCTGTTTCATATTCCGGCTCATCTATAGAACGTCCTCCTTTCAACACCTCAATCTCATAGACGAATCGCATGGGAGCCTCAATGGCCGTCCCACATACCTCACCCATTCCCTGGGCAGCATGTGCATCTCCTATACTAAAAAGCCCTCCTTCCACGAAAACGGGAAAATATACCGTTGTTCCTTCCACTATGTTGGGATCATCCATATTGCCCCCGTTGGCTCTGGGAGGAATCGTGGAAAGCATTTCTTCGGTGGCTGGCGCCACCCCCATAACGCCTGGAAATGGCCGTAGCGGTACGTTGATTTTCCCTTTGAACGGCACACTTGTCATCCCTTCTTTTAATGCGAAGGTTCGTAGATAGGGTTCCTTAAAATCATCCGCTAAAAAGCCAAAGCCTGGCAAAATCGCAGTCCAGCCCCAATCCACTAAATCAATCTTGTGAATCTTCACCTTCAATACATCTCCAACCTCAGCTCCTTCCACGTAAACAGGACCTGTAATCGGGTGTATCGGGTCAAAACTCAAATTATCCAACGCACTTACATCAGAATCAATCTCAAATTGTTCATCACTCGCATCCTCGGTAAAAGCCTCAATCACACTTCCTGATGGCACCCTCAGCACTGGCTCAATGGTGCTACTAAATTTGCTATGGGTCTGATCTTTGGTCAATGTGTATTGGATTTCCGGTATTTCCCTAACTTCTTCTTCGACTCCAATTCCTTCTTCTTCAGCTTGGTCCGATGCCACGGGTGCATTGCAGGCCGGCAAAGCCAATAGGAGGCATATCCCCTTTATAGCGGTTCTTATAAACTGTTTCTTCATACTTAGTTTATGTTTTGGTTATGCTTAATCAAATCATGTATCCCTTAGAGATGCTGACCTCTACTGCTTATAAATTGTACGCTGACTTTCACTTTCGGGTGGGAGAGTGGCTATTCTATTATTAGTTTTTTGATGCTCAAAGGAATATTGCTATTGACCAACTGTACGAAATAGAGGCCACTAGCGAGTTGATCAACCGGCATTTCGATCTGCTGTATCCCAGGAATTGCCCTTCCAATGGACACTCTTCGAACGATCTTACCGGACACATCTAATATGACAGCATCTAAATTCCCTCGTAGTTCTGGCATTCTTATCCACAAGAAAGCCTTATCTGCCGTAGGGTTTGGGGTGAGCATCCAATCTATATTGGCTTTGGTGGGATCATCTACATTATTTATACAAGAAGTCTTGAACGAGAAGGAATCAGAATATTCACTCTGAACTTGCGCACAGCGACTCTTAACCGATACTTCGTATTCGGCGCAAGACTCCAAGTTATTCAACACATAACTCGTATCATTCACGATAGCTGCTAACCAATCCGAATTACCCTTTATACGATATCGCAAAAAATAATCTACTGCCGGCGCTACTTGATCCCAGCTTACCCTCGCCATCGTAGTACCAACTGCTACGGTATCCAAACCAATGGGAATATTACAGTTATTGGCAGGAACGATCTGTACACAGTAATCCTCCACCTCCCCAAAAGCTTGACCAGAAAAAGGGCAAGTGCCTGATACGGCTTGGAACTGCATGATAACTCGCATTCTCGTAACCCCCATCATGGCATCAGGTGCAATACTTATACTCCCAGTAACCGGTAAATTGCTGGCCATTCCAGCATCAAACACCTCTTCATTACTTTCAAAACTACCGTTCTGGTTAAGATCTATATATACCTCAAAATACTCACTAAAACTTACCCCTCCATAACCAGGAACTAACCTTACCTCATAACTGGATCCTTGTTCCAACTGAGTGATGGCTAGACCAGTGTAATCGCCATAACCATCAGGGTCTTGACCACTCATATTGTCCAGTGGGCCAACCTTCACTCGTTCTATCCATTCATTGCTGGATTCCAAGAAATCGGTCACACAATAATTCAAATCTAAACAAGCGCCACAACCTCTGGTACTAAGGTAATAAGAGTCTCCAAAATCTTTCGTATCCGCCCCACAGATCGACTGTAATTGTACTTCATATTTGGCACAAGCTTGCAAAAGGGTAAGGGTAAGCACGGTATCTGCCACCGCTACGGTGTCCCACTCACCTCCTTCATCCAGTCGATAACGAAGCTGGTAACTTTCTGCAGCCAAAACGCTATTCCAGCTTACTTGCGCACTAGTAGCTTCTATCTCCCCAAACTGCACCTCTGCTGGAGCATCACAACACCCGTCAGTTGTAAACACTCTTGAAGGCGTATAATCTAAGGTGTCACTCTCGCAATAAGCTTTGAACTGGTATTCGTACAAAGTGCAAGCGGTCAGGGTTGGGAAAATATATGGGGAACTAGCCTCCGTAATTTCATTCCAGGTAGGGGTCCCCACTTCTCGCCATCGCAAATCAGTTCTTGTATTGATGTCAAAAGAAATCCATTCTAAGGTAGCTGCAGTATCCGTCAGGACGCTGAACTCAGGATTAGTGGCTGGAGGGCAAGTGCCACATTCTTCCATGAATTCGGTCATGCTATTATTGAGGTTCAATACGCCTCCCGTTACCGTAATTCCATCTAGTGATTCATTGGCTTTTACGCCCTCCAAAATGAATCGCTTCACCTCAAGCGCCGCAACGGCAGGAGCGTTTTCCACTATATCTAGAAAATCATCGCAAGGCGCGGCATATAGCAAGGCAATGGCCCCAGCTACCTGTGGCGTTGCAGCCGAAGTTCCGCGAAAGGGGCCATAATCATTGCCTGAATCCAAGGTGAAAACGTCTTCACCATAGGCTCCAAGGTCAATACTCATTGCGCCCCATCCTGCTGCCTCCACCTTTTGATTTCTCCGATCCATGTTTGTGACCGAAATCAGATAATCACTTGGACAGCTAGTCGGAAGGTCTCCGTCAACATCCACGTCCACTATTCTATTAGCTGTTGCACCAGCGTTTAGGATTCCCACCTCCCCTAAAGCATCATACATTTCACACCACAAAGGAGCATCCTCTACTTGCCCAAAATTTAGCCCCCAAGAAGAATTTGTAGCTACTACAAAGGCTCCTAACTCTCCTCCAGTGTCATTGTACTGTTTTCGTAAAGTTAAAGGGTAGGAATAAGATGAAATCACCCTAGCCTCTGTGGTATTCAATCCATTGGCCACCATCATTATCTTCACGCCCCAATTCACCCCGGTAATGCCAACCCCATTATTCCCAACGGCCCCAACAATACCAGAAACCGAAGTACCATGTCGAGGGTCGGCAGTGATATCATCATCATTTACCGCATTGATCGTATTCCATCCACGATAATCATCCACAAATCCATTTCCATCATCGTCAATATCGTTATCGGGGATTTCATTATGATTAATCCATAGGTTAGCCTGGAGGTCATCATGCATCGCATCCACACCGGAATCAATGACACATACGACGATAGTGTCTCCTCCTGCTGTCAGTCCACCTGTGGAGATATCCCAAGCAAACTCCGCATCCAGGTCCGCTCCAGCAAGACCTCCGTCTAATCCAGTGTTAATGTATTGCCATTGAGAAGTGAATAGCGGATCGTTCGGCGTAGTTTCCCGATAATCAATGAGGTGATTAAACTGTACTTGGGCAATTCTATCTGATCTGCGAATGGCAGCCAAAAAATCAATCTCATTTATTTGGCTATAGTCAAAGGAAAGCAGCCAAATATTTAGTGGTTGAGACACCTGTTCCTTCACCCTGAGATTCGTTTGATCACCCTGGTAGAATTGCCATTCCTTGACCAAAGCAGAGAGATCCGTATCCGGAGGTAGTCGGACAAGCAATTCTCCTTGTACTCGATCCAGCTTTTGCGCCCGTAGAAGGCTGAAGGAGGTGCCTAAAATGAGGAAGAGTAACAGGAAACACTTTTTCATAGGATTGAAATTATCAAAAGAAGCAATCTTATGTTTACCAACTTCTCTCACAATTTTTTGGGTTTCAATAGAATAGAACCTCAAAGCGTGAGGAGAACCTTTATTGAATAGTAGATAGCTCCTAAAACTACACAATTCAAGTGATTAAAAAGTGGCCCTTTTCCCGCTTTGTCATAAAAGGAGCAGTAAATATTTGCCTCAAAGCTTTTACCTTGTGCATCAAAATACCTAAAACACCAATGGAGAAGAAAAGTGCTATTCAGTATCCACAGAATGAGCGGGAGGAAGCGTACTACAGAACGGCAGGTATGAGTATATACCAGCGAAAACAGCAGTATTTCTTCTATATCCTATTGCTCTGTTTGCTTTCTCCTTTATATCTACTGGCTCAACGCGCGGAGACGCCTGACATCGCATTGGACAACCCCTACAATAGCATGTATGTCCATCTGCATTTTCTGCAGCAGAAGACCTTTGCGCCAGACTCATCTGCCAAAGCGCTAGATCTAGGAAGTGCCTCAGCAGAAGTAGCACGCCGGCGTGCCATCCAGCTAAAACAAATTCTTGATGGCAAAGGGTTATATGTTCGATTTGGGCAAATCCCTCAGGATGCTAATTACTATGATAGTACGGCTAGAAGGTCGGTCTATATTCCTTTTCCAGAAGCCCTACCTGAAGTATACCTGGAAAAGCAAGATAGTCTGTGGCTTTACAGTGCCGAAACAGTAAGTAATATTCCCAGCCTTCATAAATCCATCTACCCTTTCGGAGCAGACTTTCTACTAAACCTCTTTCCCAAGTTTGGTCAAACGAAGGTCTTGGGTCTAGCTATTTGGCAGTTGTCAGGTATTGTGATCATGATTGTTCTTGCCTTTCTATTGCACTTTCTCCTTAGTCGCGCCCTGAATCCTATCGTGAAGCGGCTGAGTTCCTCCCGGCTGTATCCCTCCCTGGTTGCGCCTTCCCTGGTCAAGAGAATTGCTCAGCTACTTAGCGTTTGGATCATTGTAAGAATTCTCAAGATCTTCATCCCGGCCTTGCAGTTTGAACCAGAAGTATTGATTTCGGCCGTTAGAGTTGCTAACATCGTCAGTACTTTACTCATCATGATGATTGTACTGAGGATACTGGATATATTCATGCTGTATTTTCACAAGCTCACTCAACGCACTGAAAATAAGCTGGACGAACAAGTTGTTCCCATCCTAAAAAGGTCACTACAGGCCGTCATTATCCTTTGGGCCATATTCCAGGCCTTAAACCTCCTAGAAGTCAATGTCACTGCTTTAATTGCCGGTGTATCTATTGGCGGCTTGGCCATTGCTTTGGCAGCACAGGACACGGTCAAAAATCTCATCGGATCGGCGATGATTTTTGTGGACAAGCCCTTCCAAATTGGAGATTTCATAGATCTAGGAGGTTTTGCTGGAACAGTTGAAGAAGTGGGCTTTCGCACCACTCGAATCCGCAAATCAGACAGCTCCTTAGTCGCTGTACCAAATGGTGTTATCGCTAATCAATCCATCACAAATCTAGGTGTTCGTGTCTACCGGCTTTTCCAGACTACACTGGGTATTACCTACGACACGCCTCCCGAACGTATAGAACTCTTCACAGATAGTCTAAAGCAACTTATCCTCTCCCATCCCTACACTCAAAAAGATGGGTACTATGTCCACCTCAGCAGCCTGGCAGACTCTTCCCTTAATATTATGTTCCGAGCACCGCTGCAAGTCCCCGACTATGGTACGGAGCTCCAGGTAAAGGAGGAATTATTGTTAGCTATTCTACGAATTGCGGATAGTCTAGAGATAAGTTTTGCTTTCCCTTCAAGTTCAATTTACGTAGAAACACTACCGTCAGAAGGTAAGGAAGATCAGACTGGGCATGAAAATGGAACTCCGGAGGAAAGAGTTCAAAAATTACTTGATCAACTCAAGGGAGATTTCAATCGGGATCTGCCCTAGAGAAGGTTGAATAGGCCCATCTCATTTTTGCTAATCAAGAGCGGATAAGTTGTTCCTGCAACTTACTCATGAGCCATTCTCGATCAAAGACGTAAGGCATTTCTTGAAGTTGCACTTGGGCCTTGGCCGCAATGCTCTTTTTCTGCTTGACGAGCTTTAGGAGTACCCGAATGAAATTTTCGTAGGGCTGCCTTACCTGCTTGGTAATCACCTGGTTTCTCTTCAGATACATGCGAAAAGCTGCTGCCTGGGACAGCAGCACTTCCCAGTCCTTCTTTTCGTAGAATATCTTCAAAAAGAGCACCTTAGAATCTAGTGCATAGTGAATATCTGTGAAGGATACCTCTTGCAAATGTTGTTGAGCTTTGCTAAATGATTGCTTCCAAAAGTATAAATCCGCTAGGTTATAGTGGAAAGCGTTATCTCTAAAGACCTCTGATAATTCAGGTGCGTGCTTAACAATAAACTGTTCTGTCCAATTGATTCGCCCTAGCTTGAGTCCCAATTTGATTACATTCTTAAAGGTCCAGGGCGACAAGTGCCCGTCCACGTATACCAATTTCTTATTGATACTCTCCAAGTATAGATCCAGACATTCCGAAGTGTAAAGCGTATTCCCTGCCCTGAGCTTTCGAATCGAGAAATTAATGGCAAACAGATAGATAAGCTGTACTTCGGAAGTATCCAATTGTTCAATGTAGCGGCGTATCAGTTCTTTTAAGGTTTGAAAATGACGATCATTATCTTCTTGGGTAAGCATGGCATAAATATGACAGTAAATCGGGATGAGCGGGGTATCGGGGTAGTCTTTCCCTCTTAAAAATTGAAATATTTCTGGCATCAAGGGCCATTGGTAATTGACAGCCATTGCCTGACCTCGATCGAGCATTTCACAACTGTATTTTAGCTTCTTGATCAAATAGTAAGCATCCAATTCATCTGAAGCGATCTGCAGGTGAGCGTCATATTTTCGGCTCCTTTGTTTTAAAAAACTACGGTTGGCCAGATCTGCTACGAGTTGTTGTTGATGGTGATAGAAAGCTCCTTTCTTTTCTTCCCCCTTCCAATGTTTGGAAAAGCGGGACGCTAGGAATCGATAGTGCTTGCTTAGATTTCGCTCGAAACAGGCTTCCATCGCGTAGTACTGGCTCAACCCCGGCTGGCCTTGCATCCATTTATAGCCAATGTAATCCTCTAGTTGCTTTAGCAGCAAGCTGCTTTGATGATTCATCTTTTTCACGTCATAAGCTATAGCCCCATTCAATTCTCGGAATAGCTTCTTCCGCTCGATCTTTTTAGGATGAAAACGAGGGGCATAGGATCTCAGTAGGCGGAAAAGATCAACTAAGTCTTGATTCTTATTAAAAAATGGAGATCGAATGTATTCATCAAATTCAGTCCACTGCTTAGTATCAAAGGTCTTAAGCAGCGCAACTAGCTTCGTATTTTCCATCAGTTTGTCATATTACTTGCTCTTTTGAGAAGAGTCCAGTTTCACTTTAGCAACTTTTTAGTTCATTCTGTCTGACAATTAAAACATATACACTAGAATCTAAATAACTCATAATCAAATCAATAAATACATTTAAACCTATTTAAAACAAGTAAAAACGCCTGATAAGCATACCGAAATGTACCTTTTTTCAAATAAAGTTGCACCTACCTTTGTATCATAATCATCGAACGAATATTAATCAAACTCAAGAAGCCCTTTACTGAATTGAGTTAACCAAACCGCCATGCTATCATTCAAACACTGCCCGCAGCCCCAAAATGTCATAGCCTCTCTGCTTAGCATTGTAGTGCTCTGCTTATCACTCACTGCTGGGGCACAAATCACTGTTTGGCCCGGCGATGCCAGTAATAATGGAGAGGTAAACCATATTGACTATTTATATATCTGGTTCGCAGAAGGTCAAGTCGGTATTCCCAGAGCTGAACAAGGAATCATCTGGCAAGCCTACCCTGCCGAACCCTGGAACCAAGCTTTTCCAGGAACGAACTTAGATTTTGCCTATGCTGATTGTGATGGAGACGGCTTGATCAATGAAAACAACAGTGACATGGCAGCAGTAGCCAATAACTATGGTCAAGTACACGGAGAAGTTACTCCCGAGATTCCTCCACCAGGCGTCCCCGGGATGAATATTCCATTGAGGCTAGAACGTATAGACGATCGACCATTATTTGAAGGCGATATCATCAACACTCAACTCATTTTAGGTGATGAGGATAATCCAGTGGAAAGATTCAAAGGACTCGCCTTTACCTTAAGATTTGATCCAGCTGTTATTAGCAGTGGTTTTTCTACTAGTGTAGATGGTAATTCTTGGATCAACCAGGATAATTCGGGCGTTTCTATCCAACAACGCGTCAGCCAAGTCGGTCCTCAGGCAGAACGGTCCATGGCCGTAGGAAAGCCCAATGGTTCCCCCTCTGGATTTGGCCCCATTCTAAATCTCGGCATCATCATCGAAGACAATGTGATTAGCCTGGAAGGAAAGGATAGCATCACAACCTTTATTAGCATCGAACGTGCTGGCCTAAAGGATGGGGATTTTAACTGGATTCCTATAGCTACAGATTCATTGGAGGTCACCATTTATAACCAAAATAGCACCATAACTACGACAACCCTAGATGCTAACCAAACTTCGTTTGCCATCGAAGTTTATCCTAACCCCACGCCTGGTATACTTCAAGTTCATAATCCAACAAGCATTCCCATTCAGTCCTTCCGTGTATTTGATCCTCAAGGGCGTTTGGTTCAAAGTCAATCCATTGATAATCAATTACCCAATCAAACTTGGGACTTGAAGGCTAGCTTGCCAGATGGACTCTACCTGATACAAATTTTGCTCGCTGATGGGCAAACTACTACTCAGAAACTATACCTGAATAGCAAGTAAGTGATACAGCGATAATCTACTTAGTAAAAGGGATACCGAATTTCCTCACTCCTCCAAGGAGTGTAGGAGGTTCGATCCTGCGCCCTGAGACAAACCATTTTAATCTTCATCATATCAAAAAATGTCTATGAAAAAGTTAATGTTGGCCACCTTGGCCCTGCTCACACTATGTCTAAGCTCCTGTGACCCAGAATCTGTCACCCTCGAATGCCAGAGCAATATGTCCGTCAGCGTGGAAGGATGTATTGAAAATGAGCAGGGAGATCTAGTTCCCAATGTAATACTAACCTATCTCTTAAGCGACGGTTGCCTTGCCCCTAGCATTTGTTTTACGAATGCCGCTACGGGAGCACGTGAATGTC
>ENA-UENX01000115-UENX01000115.1-marine-metagenome-genome-assembly--contig:-NODE-115-length-41835-cov-3.433927_pt1 | contig 41835 bp, 22 predicted proteins | sample MGYA00237875_ERZ529327 | MGnify/ENA primary metagenome ERZ529327 (study PRJEB26372, sample SAMN05368347) | marine metagenome | biome: cultured habitat; feature: ocean water; material: water; isolation... | reverse complement strand
TGTCCTGAAGGAATCGATGTGTTTTTCGACAATGTCGGAGGAGAGATACTGGATGCCGCTTTGGCCTTCATTCGCCAAAACGCCAGAGTCGTGATCTGTGGAGCTATTTCCCAGTATAATAACCGGGATAATATCAGAGGGCCAAAGAACTACCTTTCGCTATTGGTTAACCGGGCTTCGATGAAGGGAATGGTCGTTTCCGATTTTGTGAAGGACTGGGGCAAAGCAGGACAGCAAATGGGTATGTGGATGGCGCAAGGAAAATTGAAATCTCGTGAAGATATCTACGATGGAATTGAGAATTTCCATGAAACGTTCTTACGTCTTTTCAATGGAGATAAAAAGGGCAAATTGGTCTTAAAGGTAATGGAAGACTAATACCAAAACCCTGTAATGTGGTAGATTGCTAAGTTTGTGAATCTTGTTTGAGCTTTATTTGCCCGTTCCATAGGTTGGCATAAAGTCCCTGCTTTTGTAGCAGCTCATCATGTGTCCCAGACTCAGCAATCTGCCCTTCTTTAAGGACAATGATTTGATCTGCATTACGGATCGTGCTGAGGCGATGGGCGATAATGAGCGCCGTCTTTTCGGAAGTCAAATCTTCTAAACTGTCCTGAATCGCTCTTTCCGTCTCCGTGTCTACTGCACTGGTAGCTTCATCCAAAATTAAGATGGGGGCATTTTTTAGCAAGGCTCTAGCAATGCTCAGGCGCTGCCGCTGACCTCCCGAAAGCTTCACTCCTCGTTCTCCAATTACTGTTTCATATTGTTGTGGGAGCTCTTCGATGAAATCAGCCAGTTGGGCTTTCCGAGCTACCTCCTGCACCTGTTCCAGTGGGGTAGCTGGAGCTCCATAAGCAATATTTTCCCGAATTGTCCCATGGAAGAGGTATACATCTTGGCTGACCAACGCAATGTTCCTTCGGAGGTCCTCCAAGCGCATGTCAGGGACTTTTATCCCATCAATCACAATACTCCCCGAATTGACGTCATATAAGCGTAGCAACAATTTAATGAGTGTAGTTTTACCTCCTCCGGTTGCTCCGGCAATACCCACTGTTTGCCCCGCCTTCACTTGCATACTTAGCCCTCGTAGAATGGGTTGATCGGAAAAGTAGGAGAAGTGTACCTCCCTTAATTCGATATTGCCCTTCAATCGCTCTACTTCTGCTGGCTTGGCCGGGTCATAAATCTGTGTCGGGGTATCAAGTAGCCCAAAGATCCGTCGAGCGGAGGCTTTCGCGCGCTGGTATTCGTCGAAGACTGTTCCCAAGATGGTTACGGGCCACAGTAGCCGCTGGATCATCATCGCAAAAAAGGCAAGACTCCCCAAGGTAAAGGTGCCAGGTTCAAATAGTACCCAATAGGACCCTAGGAGTAAGGCCCCCGCAAAACCTAAAGCAATTGGCATGCGGATCAGTGGGAAATAAACGGCGCTCCAGCGAATGGCTCGAAAATTGGCATCTCGATACTTGGCTGACACTTGTTCTATTCGCTCTTGCTCGTACCTCTCAGCAGTAAAACTCTTGATCACTAACATCCCTGAGATATTGTTCTCTAGTCGATTACCCAGTGCACCTACCCCTTCTCGCACTTCTCGGTAATACGGGGCAATCTTTCTTTGGTAGTACACGCTTCCCCATATGATAAAAGGGATAGGAAGCATACTGATCAAACCCAACTGCCAGGAAACGTTAATTAGAGACCAACCCGCTACTATAACTAGGGTAGTCAGTTGTATGAGGCTATTGAAACTACTATTTAGGAAACGCTCTAATTGATTGACATCATCATTGAGCATGGCCATCAGGTTCCCTGTACGTTGGGATTCAAAGTAAGCCATTTCTCTCTGCTGTAGAGCAGCATAGGCTTGTAGCCGTAGATCATGCTGCACACGCTGTGCCAAACGCATAAACCCACGCTTATGCAGCCATTCAAAAAAGCTTTCAAATCCAAAGATGGCCAAGGTTAGGATCGCGAGGAAGACAACGATTGGCCAGGGCTCCTGCCAACCCGTTAGTTGAGGAATCCAAGCCGGTATTTGACCACTAACACTATCGATGATCCAGGCCGTCAGAAAAGGCGGCATTAAATCAAAAATCTTGTTGGTGACACTGGAACCAATGGAGAACCAGAAAGCGCTACGGTACTGATCAATAAAGCGGAAAAGGCGCCACATGGGCCGCCGAGGTTCTTCCATCATTGGGCATATTTATGATTCCTAGTGAAGTTGTTATTCTCTTCCCCAATCATCATTCAATTCAAAATAAAGACTTTCACAATAGGCTATATAGTCCTTTACGGCTAATCTGGTACGTTCTAGATCAAGCCGAAAGCTTTGTCTCAATTCAGGTACAAAGCGGGCTTGAGAAAGAGAGTCTGCCAATTCTTTTTGCAGAAAATTCAAACCAAACAAGTGCTTCTGTACGGCCAAGAGTGTCTTGTTGGGTAGAGGATTATCAACGAGTAGCTTGGCCGCTTCGTAATATTTGTCACTCTCCTTAAGATGATCTTGTATGAAGCCTAGTTTTTCAGGAAGACTGACACCCTCCGTCACTAAGAGTTTTTTACAGTACCCAGGAAGGTTGTAAAGAGAAGGATCTTTATGAGAACTACTCCACTTTTCTTTCAGAGAATCCATCTGATGGAGATAGAGTCTGCGTTTGCCCCAATGACTTTGTGGGAGTATGCTATCTTTTAGATTTTCTAACTGTGCATAGGTCCTTTCCATCCTGCCAACTTCTTCAAGGAGTTCCAATGGAGTAACGATGTAAAAGGAGTCTGGAGATTGTTCAAAATAGGCTAAGGGCTCATCCAACTCATACTTAGCAAGCCATCGATCAAAGGCACTTGGATTTTGCTTACAAGCGCTCAGTAGCAGGCTAAGAAGTAGTAAAAGGGTGGGGGCATTTTTTGTGTTGGTCATGGAGGTGAAGGTAGTATTTGGCCTTAATTTTACCAAATATCCCTATAAGACTTGCGCTTCCATACGTTCATTGGCCCAATCCAGGGCTACCTGTAATTGTTGATCGGGTGTAAGCTTGGTGTTGTCAAGCACTAGGGCATCCTCGGCCTGCCTAAGAGGACTATCGGCACGAGTGGAGTCGATATGGTCCCTTTCCTCCAAGTTCTTTCTAACTTCTTCGATGGCAACTGTGTGCCCTTTTCTCTGTAACTCAAGGAATCTTCTTTGTGCTCGAACTGCTGGGGCAGCGGTAACAAATATCTTCAGTTCAGCCTCGGGGAAGACCACGGTCCCAATATCTCTGCCATCCATCACGATTCCTTTTTCTGCTCCCATCTCCTGCTGCTGCCGTACCATGGCTCTTCTGACGATTGGAATGGCTGCTACAGGGCTTACCTTTTCCGAGACTTCCATTGTCCGGATCTTATCTTCCACATCTTGGCCATTGAGGTAGGTGCGGTTTCCCTTTGCTCCGGCTTGAAAACGGATTTGAATACTGGCCAATGCTTTTTCCACGCCCCTTAGGTCTTGAATAGAGATTTTATGTTCCAGTAAGTATAAGGTTACAGCTCGGTACATAGCACCAGAATCCACAAAACCATAGTTCAGTGCTTTTGCAAGGGCTTTGGCTAGTGTACTTTTTCCACAGGAGGAGAAGCCGTCAATGGCGATAATAATCTTTTTCACAGAATCAACATTTTGAGGGGTACATATATAGCTATACCTACTGAAAAAGTCAAAAAAGGGTTGCGATTTTCTATCAGGGAATTATTTAAACTGTTGCAGAACAATCTCCCAAAGCTTCTCGTAAGGAATAATCTCTAGTTCGGAGATAGCACCGCGATAAAAGAAGGGTTGCTCTTGTAAGGCAGAAAGGTATTTTTCTGTGTTTTTAATTTGATCCACCTCGTATTCGGCCTTTTTCAACTGCTGGAGAAGGCGAATAAATTGAATAGCCCTAAAATGTTCTTCTTTATTCAATTGCCGAAGCGCAAATTGCTTCAATTTCTCCAAGCGGTCATCTAGGTCCAGTGTACTTTTTTTGTTAGCCAATTCTAGTACCTCCAAAATCAACAAAAGAATGGCATAGTTGCGATGACTCTTGGGGTAGGTTTCTGGTAAGGCGAAATATTTAGAAGGGCGGAATATCCGGCTGCTTGATCTAATTTGAAGCGCTGCCCCAAAGCCTTGTATGGAGGCAAAGAAACCGACGTACCCTGCATAAATGGCCCATTTCTCTCGAATGGGTTGATCTAGTTTTTTCAATCCGCTGTGGGCCGTCGCTTGGTTGATGATGGCTAGCGCATTAATGTAATTCTCGGTATGAAGGGCGAGCAGCAGATAGAATTCCATGAAGTTGAACCAGGGTTGGCTTCCATCGGGAAATCTATTCAAGCATTTTTCCGCATTTACTTTTCCTTTCCTGTATTCCTGCTTATGAAGATAAGCAGACATCTTTTTGTTTTGGATGGCGATCAGTTTTTCTTCTTGATAGAAATCAGGATGATCGTCCATGTACTGCTCTGCTTGGTTGCAAACTTCCAGCATGGTATCAAAATCCTTAGCTAGTTCGTAGCGTATGGCCCAGACGAGATAAAGATTATAAAAGATCACCGGTGAATTATAGCGTTCAGATAGGGTGATCAGTTGATCAGAAATCGCGTCGATCTCTCCCTTTAATGGATTTTTGCTAGTTAACGGTTTTCGATAGTCGAGAATCACGGTCTGGTAGAGCTCCTCGGATTCTAGCTCCGCTTTCAAGATGGGCTCAAATTCTTTAATGGTCTTATTGTAGTGCTGGAAGTCTTTATCCTCCCCGGAGTCAGCGGCATGCTGGCGGAGTATGCGGCAGCAGTTTACTATTAGATCTGAAAAATGATATTTCTGAGCGGTGGTCAAGATATGCCTGGCCATGGAAGTAGCGGTTTGTACTGCTCCGTAATGCAGGAGGATTTTGACCATTGCCCATTCCTTGTTACAATTGAAATAGGCTCGATTATAAGTGCCTGATGAGGGTTTGTTGATGTCGAGAAAGAAAATCGTATTTAGAAGCCGCTTGCGGAATCGCGACTTGAGCTGGCGATACTTGGGGTCTTGTGGACTACAGTTGTACAGAAGGGTTGCTGCATCTCGATCGTTTCTCAATCGACCAGCAGAAAGCGCTTCATAAAATTCGTTGAACTTCCCAGTTTTGTTTTTCAGGGCTTGGTCATCAAAGATCTCAATTTTCTTAACTCTCTTTTTTGTAACGATCTTGATGATCTCTAATAGGTTTTTCATGGACTATAATTTGGCAGACATCAGGATAGGGGCCTTGTTAATTCACTACTGAAATTGAACGACATAAGTTTCATCCAATATGGATAAAATATAATATTTGTCCAAATTAACATGTCACAAATTGGTGGAAAATCAAGAAAAGTGCTTGCGTGCGGTTGGTTTCGACGTGGAGGAAATAGCCGAGCCAGTAGTAGCGGATCGGCCGATTGGTAGGAGATGCGCAGACTGAAAAACCTTGAGTTTAGGACAAAAGAAAATCATCCCGGATAAAGGGATACAGCAAAAAGAGAGGTGATGACTTTTAGATAGACTTTTACATTTGCTATCTCTTCGGCTATCTTCTGGCTGTAACCTGATTCCTTATCCGGGATGATCCTATATGAAATCTGGGGGCGAACCCCCCAAGTTAGTATTCATCTTCGTTGAAGAGGAAGTCATCCTTTCGGGGATAATCCGGCCAGATATCTTCCATGCTCTCATAAATCTCCCCTTCGTCTTCCATCTCTTGGAGATTCTCGATGACTTCCAATGGGGCGCCCGATCTGATCGCATAATCGATTAACTCATCTCGGGTAGCTGGCCAAGGGGCATCCTCCAGATGGTAAGCAAGTTCAAGTGTCCAATACATACGAAACTAAATAATTAAAATTTTAACGCTTTGGTTACAAAATTCTTTTAAACCTTAAAGGGGTTCTCAAAAATTCTTCAAAGTACCTGAATAAAGAAATAATTTTCGCAGAATTATGTTTCGATTGATTTCGGGCAAATGTAAAAAAATGCATGAACTAAGTCAATACTCTTTCTGCGCTTTTATAAAAATCAGCAAAACAAAAGTCAAGCCACAAGTGCATATTTGCTGATAAATAATTAAAAATAATAGGTTAATAACCTGTAAAACAATTACTTATAGCTGCCAATAATATGAAATGACTTTCGCTCATACCCCTGTGGAAATTCTCCCACTACTGACGAATTGGCAGGCCCGGTTGGGTCACAGATGTAATATTTTTTGCCTCTGTAGGATATGGCGGTCCCCTTGAGCTCTTGTGTGGCTACCCCTACTGTAAGGTGATCTGAGAAGGCTACAATGACCATTGGAAGGTCCACCAGTTGCTTGACCAAGCTGTAATACAAGGCCGAGCGATCCTCGCAATCAGAGTAAGGATAATGGAAGAGTTCGTCCGCAATCATCGGCTTACTTTTTCCAAATACTTTCTTGTCTTCACGGTAGTCAAAGGAAGAACGGGTAAAGGCGGCCAAAAGTTCCAATTTTTCCTTTTCAGATCGATCGACTAGAAGTTGTTCTAACTGCGGTAGTAGAGAATTGGAAAGGGCCTTGGAAAAGGGTACTTCCAGGTATTTATCTTCGGCAAAAATAGGGTAGGCGAGCATGATGTCGCGGATCGTTTTGTCAGCTTTGATGATTAACTGGTATACGCTATCTCTATATGGGAATAGATATTTCTGCTCCACTAGCTCCGGGCTCAATTCGGGCAATTCGTTCAGATAGAAAGAAAAAGAAGTTCCTTTCGGGTTTGGGCTAAAGTTGAGCAAGTACAAAGGCTTGTTCATCTTGACCTTCTCGCGTATGCCCGTCAAATTCACGAACTTTCTCCCCTTATCTTCAATCATGGGCACTTCAAATACCTCATCTCGGGAGTAGGCATAGATGTTCACTTCTCGATCCAAGTAGGTTAAGCGGGTATCAAAACCCAGTTTGGAAAGCAGAAACCAGGTCGTAAGTTTTTTTCTTGTAAGCTGCCTTTGATCAAAAATGGAGCTCAAGGCTTCATTCAGAAGGGTATAGGTGAGCCAGTCATTCAAATTAAACTGCTCCTTCTTCTGCTGGATCGACTCTATAAAGACTTGGTAATTGGTTTTTTCCAAACTCTTGTAAAAGCTGACCATACTTTTCTCCGAGATACTGACTTGCTGAGGGATTAACATCGAGCTGTGGTATTGGAGATCTATTCGCTCTGAAAAATACTCAATGGAAAGAGAAAGGGTTTGGGCGGTAGAGGTATACCCTTTACCCAGCAGCGTAGTAAAACAGAACAATAGTAAAAGGAGTCGCAATTTCATGAGTCTATCAGAATTTTCTGCTTGCTTTAGCTGGCCTAGGCATTAGGCTGTGCTTCGAGCTATGGATATTAAGCTGTTATTGGGATATCAGTACTAGATAGACAGCAGCTTTGTAAAAACAAAGAAAGCGTATCTTCTAAATTTAAGATACGCTTTCTTTTCAACGTTTATTATGTAAGGACTGAAAAAGACCTACAGAATCAACATGGCGTCACCATAACTGAAGAAACGATATCCCTCTTTGATGGCCTGTTGGTAAGCCTCCATTACAAAATCAAATCCACCAAAAGCACAGATCATAATCAGCAAACTGGATTTGGGTAAATGGAAATTAGTAACCATGGCGTCAGCAATGTGGAATTCGTAGGGTGGATAGATGAATTTATTCGTCCATCCTTCCGCTTGCTTGAGCATACCTTCGGCAGAAACGGCAGATTCTATAGCTCTCATAGAGGTGGTACCTACTGCACATACTTTATGCTTGGTTTCAGTTGCTCTGTTCACCGTGCGTACTGATTCTTCCAGCACCCGGAAGTATTCGGCATCCATTTTGTGCTTCGACAAATCCTCTACATCAATGCTGCGGAAAGTACCTAAGCCAACGTGCAAAGTCAACTCTGCAAAGTCAATTCCCTTGATCTCTAGTCGCTTCAATAATTCTCGACTGTAGTGTAAACCAGCAGTTGGAGCCGCGACGGCCCCAATTTCTTTTGCATACACTGTTTGGTAACGCTCTTTGTCCAGCGGTGACACTGGACGATCTATATATTTAGGTAGTGGGGTATTCCCCAAGAAATTTAATTCCTTTTGAAATTCCTCATCAGTTCCATCATACAAGAAACGAATGGTCCGTCCTCGCGAAGTGGTATTATCAACTACCTCAGCTACTAACACATCATGGTCATTTTCATCGCTGAAGTAAAGCTTATTACCCACTCTGATTTTACGAGCAGGATCCACTAGCACATCCCAAAGTCGGGCTTCATTGTTGAGTTCTCTTAGCAAGAACACTTCAATTTTCGCCCCGGTCTTTTCTTTTCTTCCGTATAGTCGAGCAGGAAACACCTTGGTGTTATTGAAGATCATTACATCACCTTCATCGAAATAATGCAATATATCTTTGAAGATCTTATGCTCAATTTTCCCCGTATCCCGGTGGAGAACCATTAGTCGGGATTCATCTCTAACTTCGGTAGGTTCTTGCGCGATTAGGTTTTTGGGTAAGTCGAACCCAAAGTGTGACAGCTTTGTCCTCATTATAAATGTTTTCGAAAAAATTGTCGGCAAAGATAATAATATTGGTAGGAATTCGAAGGGACAAGGAATCTTAATCCCTGATAGACTCCATAATTGAGTCATTGGCAGATAAAATGTGATTATTTATCGAAAGGATTACTTCCCCCAAAATCCTACTGTTACATTAGCGTGTGCCGGAATACACAATTTTCAACGTATTCCATCCGACTAAAGTTTTTCAATATCACCCTTATTTTATGAGAACGATTTTAAAGATCATCCGCGAGAGTATACTGCAGGCTTTTCAGCAATTAGCTGGGAACAAACTCAGGACATTTCTTTCCTTGCTAGGTATATCAATCGGTATCTTCTGTATAATAGGTGTATTGTCTGCGGTAGATTCCTTGGAGGATAATGTTAGGGGGAGCTTGGAAAAGTTGGGCAATGATGTAGTTTATGTGAAAAAATGGCCATGGCGTGATATTTCGGATTCTTGGTGGGATTATATCAAGCGCCCTAATCCGGATTATGCTGACTATGAGGCAATCAGTGATAGAGCAAAAACGGTTCAATTGACATCCTATCATGCTGCGGTGGGCTTTAGGACGGTGAAGTTTAAATCCAGTAGTGTGGAACGGACCGTGCTTATTGCGGCATCTCAAGAGTTTGATGAGATGTTTCGGCTAGAATTTGAACAGGGACGATACTTCTCACCGGCAGAATATTTCTATGGATCCAACAAAGTGGTCTTAGGTTTCAAAGTAGCGGAGGAGCTTTTCTCCGAATTAGACCCAATTGGAAGGGTGGTAAAGATACAGGGAAAAAAATACGAGGTTATTGGGGTAATCGAAAAGGCCGGTGATGATCTAATAAATCCTTTGGATTTTGACGATACTATTATTGTTACTTATAATAATGGACGTAGCCTTGCCAATCTCAAGGCTCGATACATTTTTGATACCAGTGTAACTATTAAGGCTGCAGATGGCGTGCCTTTGGAAAATGTCAAGGATGAGGTCACGGGAATACTTCGAGGCCACCGCCGTCTTAAACCTTTGCAGGATGATGACTTCTCCCTTAATGAACTTTCTATGGTAGCCAGCTTTTTTGACAACTTCTTTTTCGTCTTAAATATGCTGGGTATTGTGATCGGTATTTTCGCTATCCTAGTAGGAGCTGTGAGTGTGTCCAATATCATGTTCGTTTCTGTAAAGGAGCGTACTAATATTATAGGCGTGAAAAAGGCACTGGGTGCCAAGAGCTTTATGGTTTTGCTGGAGTTTCTGATCGAAGCAATTATCCTTTGTCTACTTGGGGGAGCCATTGGATTACTCTTGGTATACTCCATTATGCAGATTTTGACCAACGCGATAGGTTTTGAATTATATATCGACCTAGGCAACATATTTTTAGGAGTTGGTATTTCCGTTTTCATCGGTGTTTTCTCTGGTTTTATTCCTGCCTTGCAAGCAGCCAGAATGGACCCGGTGAATGCAATGCGCCAACAGTAAAGGCGAACAGACTCGAATTTCGCTTACCCGTAGAAACCTTCCAGATGCTAGCGAAGAGCTACCTTTCGCTAAATTTAACAGGCGTCTGTGGAAAAATCTAGAGCGATCTTAGCTTGCAAACCAAATCAAAGCACTAACTTTGAAACCGTTTTAAAAATCCAGTGTACGCAAGTGCACTGGATATGTGTTTTTAGAAAATCGCCAACAGTATATTGGTATACCTCAAAATCAAAAGTGTAGTCTATCCCTAGTTATGATCCGACCGGCGATAAATAGCAACTCCAGGTAAACGAGAAATAACCGGTGACTACCCAGATTCATTCTACTCTTTTCTTCCGGCTTATTTATACGTTCCCGGAGGTTTCTTTTTTCCACGAAAAGGCTTTGAATACGTTTTACAAATACGACGATCTCATTTATTGAATGGTTGATTTTTGCAATTCTATTGCTAAATGAATTGGCCAGGATTTTAATTTTCCGCGCCAAATTTTACTAATTTTGCGCAGCTTAAAATCATATCCCATGACTGTAATTCGATTACTACCGATTTTACTATTGTTCCCGTTTGCCCTTCAGGCACAGCAGCTTTCCCTTTTCACGCAATACCGAGAGAATGCCAGTATCATTAATCCTGCAGCAATGGAGGCGGATTTTCTGGCTTATGGACACAATTTGAGTTTTGGTGCTTCATACCGTTCCCAGTGGGTAGGTATTCCCAACGGCCCCAGAACACAGACTGTACGCGTGAATTACATCAATACCGATTGGACCGGCGTGACCCTTACTGCAGGGGCACATTTGTTCAACGACCAGACTGGTCCCACTGGTTTTACTGGTATGTACGGAAAGATTGGAGGGGTGATTGGAAGCGATCCGGAGTACAGCGGATTAGCATTTGCATTGTCAGCAGGTATTGTGCAATATCGAATTGATGCTGATAAGATCAAACTGCGAGATCCCGGTGACGCTATTGGAAGCCAAGATCAAAATCAGATCTATCCGGACGTAGGACTTGGGGTTTTCTTCTACTCTTCTACCTATGATGGCGATTACTTCTATGCCGGCGTCTCGGTGCCGCAAGTTTTCGGTCTCAATCTGAGTTTTCAGGACGAGCTCGGCAACTTTGAAGTGCAAAGAGTCCAGCACTTTTATGGCCAATTAGGTTTTTATAAATTCCTGAATGATGATAGCTTCTTGGAGCCTTCACTTTGGTTGAAGTACACGCCAGGAGCTCCCATTAACGCAGATTTTAATTTGCGCTATCAATTGCCAAGCGCTTTGTGGATTGGTGCTGGTGGTTCTACGGCTAAAGCCATCCATCTGGAGACAGGGGTGACTTTAGGAGAGAATGCCGGCTTTGATAATACCATCCGCTTCGGTTATGGTTTTGACTACTCTTTTACTTCAGGAGGCCCATACTTTGGTTCCACTCACGAGATCAATTTGACCTTTTCGTTTGATAACTAGTGATGGAGCCGTTGCAAATTTGTTTTATTCTGAATCGTAAATGACGGACATCCTCATGTGAGGAGGATTCCCCTGTATTGTATTTTAACCTTAGAAGAAATAATATCATATCCCATGAATGCACAGCTTTCCAAGCCAAGGATTAAGGGTTTTTTGCGAAGATCATTTATGATCCTCGTTGCAGGTCTAGGGCTTCACTTATGTGCAATCGCACAGCCTACTATGACTTTTCAAATGCCTGCCGGTGATGCACCCTGTGAAGGAGAGACCTTCTGTATGGATGTTACCGTAAGGGATTTCACGGATATATTAACTTCAGAATTTCTAGTCGAGTGGGATTCTTCCGTGTTGCAATTTCAAGAAATAAGGAATCTCAATGCGAATATTGCTTCCTTAGATCTTACTGATTTCGATGTTACTAGAGTAGAGAATGGAGAGGTTACAGTAGCTTGGGATGATGAAGCGCCCAACTGCGGCACGCAAAATGCCAGTGGCATCACCTTACCGGATGGTGAAGTACTGTTCCAAATATGCTTTACGGTTTTGGGGCAATATGGACAGGGAACCACTATTTCTATACCCGCAACCCCCACTCCTCAAGTGCTTAGGGTCAACACAGGTTGTGCAAATATCGGCCTGTTTCATGATCCGGCCTTGTTCTCCTCCTGTGTACGTCCACTTACCATTACTGCTTCCAAAGAAACCGCTAATACCGATGATCTAGTCTGTGTGGACTTTACAGTGGATGGTTTTGATGGACTGAGAAGTGCGCAGTTCTCGGTGAATTGGGATGAGACGCTCTTGGAATTGGTAAATGTCATTCCCGGTGATGATATAGAAAACTTATCTCAGGGGAACTTTGGTACAACCAATCCTGGTGCCTTAAGTATTTCCTGGTCTTTCTTAATTCCTAATGAACCCGGTTTCTCAGCTCCGGATGGTACCCTGTTCTTTCAGGCATGTTTCCGAGTGCTGGCGGATTGTGATGAAACTGCGCTAATTACTTTTGCCGAAACACCAACCCCCTTCGAATTTACCAATGACGATCAAGAGGGCTTTACCTTATTCTTTAATCCTACAGAAGGTGAAGTGGCCACTGGCGATTGTGATCCTACGGGTTTGCAAATCATTGCCAACTGTGGTGGAGAGGTCAATATCACCGATCAATTCTGTGTATCTGTGACCGCTGGAAATAATTTCCAGAATGTCACAGAGATGGCCTTCTTGATGGAGTGGAACCCAAGCATTGTACAATATACGGGCGTAAATACGACTGTTGGTGGCCTGACGACTAATGACTTTAATGAACAGAATGTAGCCAATGGAATCTTAGGCGTAGATTGGGATGTATCCCCATTGCCGCCGCAGAACGTAGCCAGTGGTAGTGAGCTATTTGAGGTCTGTTTTGAAGTGGTAGGTTTAGGGGGTAACAGCCCCTTTAAGATCAGCGAACCATGGATTGGGAGAGTTAATGGCAGTTCAATCGGAATCAATCCAAGTAACTGTGAAATTCAAGTGGTCCAGCCACCTGGTGTGGTAATGGATCTGATGGATGCCTCGGCACCACCCTTTCAGCAAGCTGGTGATGAGCAAGCTTGTGTAGAGGTGGTTGTGTCGAATTTCAATGATATATTAGGTTACCAGTTTTCCTTGAGTTGGGATTTCAACATCATGGAATTTGGTGAAATACGAAATATCTCTTACCCGGAGCCAACAGCAGATGATTTTGGCGGCTTTGCTGGTGTAGAATCAGGAACACTCTTTTTTGACTGGGAGCCTTCACAGGCCCATTCGCTTCCAGATGGTTCGGCGCTATTTGAGATCTGTTTTAAGATGTTGGGAGATCCTGGGGAGTGCGATAACTTGCAAGTAGTAGAACTACCACTGGTGTCAGAAGCCATTAGTTCTACTTCAAATGGCGAGGACATTGGCATTTCTGCGACAGGAGCAGAGGTCTGTACTTTATTCCCAGAAGGATTTGGTGTTGTATTTGATCAAGTGGAAGGAGATCGAACAGATACCACTTGTGTAGCGATGAAAGTCGTATCCTTTACCGACATCACTTCTGCCAACTTTGACATCAATTGGGATCCAACATCTTTGGAATTTGTAGAATACAATAACCCAGGTACATGGACAGGATTGGTGGATGGCAACTTTACGGATAATTCCAATGTCGGTTTGCTCAATGTGAACTGGAATTCTGGAGGTGGAGGCGTGACCCTAGCCGATAGTACTATTGTGCTTGAGCTTTGTTTTGCGCTGATCGGAGAGGCGAACGATTGTTATCCGGTTAGCGTTGTAGAAGACCCACCACCACCGGTTACAACGGTGAATGGAAATGGTAGTATGATCATCACCGGTGGAGAGATCTGTATAAACGATAAATTTATCATCATTGATACTTTGATTACGCCTGCTAGTTGCCCGAACTCTAATGACGGGGCTGTCACACTAGTAATCGAAGGTGGACAAGGTTTCGTAGGTACAACATGGCTCACTACACCTCAACAATTTACACCATTAGAAGCTGATAACTTACCTCCCGGGCCGGTAAGCTTCCGATTGTTTGACCAGGCTAACCCTGCCCTAATTCAGGAGTTTACCATTGAAATACCGGTGGCAGGAGAATTACCAGTGGCAAACGCGGGAGACGACCAATTACTTAATTGCCAAACGAATCTTGCTCTGTTGTCCGGTGGAGGTTCGGATCCAGCTACTCATACTTATCGCTGGTTCCAAGTGTCCAATGGACTAAAGGTAAATGTGCCTGGAGGAGATGTGCAGCAGTTCTTTGCGAGCAGTGTAGGGACTTATATTTTGGATGTAAGCAACGAAGCTGGTTGTGTAGTTTCTGATACGGTGGTAGTACGTTCACCCGAATTACCTGCCGCGGATGCCGGCCAAGATGGGGTCTTTAATTGTTTAGCCGAGACCGTTACCGTTGGAGGTAATGGATCTGCTACTGGAGATAGCATTGTCTATTTGTGGGAACCATTGGATTCAGGTCTAGTCGTACCAGGTGAGGAAACATTATTGAATGCCTCAGTGGCGGGACCAGGTTCTTATGAGTTGACGGTAACCAACACAGAGACGGGATGTTCTTCAACAGATACGGTTCAAATTATGGATGAACGAGTTTTCCCTATTGCTCGGGTATTGCCAGAAGAGATTGAGCTGCCTTGTGACGGGTCTACTGTCACGCTGGATGGTTCAGCTTCCGTTTTCGACAATGAAAATGCTGGCTTGGTTGTTACCTACCGATGGGAAGCCGGAGGAGAGATACAATCGACAGGATTGACCTTGGAGACTAATCAGTTGGGTACCTATACGTTGATCGCCACGGAAACCGCTGGAGGTTGTGAAACTTCTGCCATTGGAGTGGTCATACCGAATTCAGAGGCGCCAGATGTGACGGTGGATGATGGAGGTACGTTGACTTGTGCAGTAGACACGATTACCCTAAATGCGGCTATCGGGCCTGATGATATCAACTTTACCTTCCAGTGGACGGCATTGGACGGGGGAGAGATCGTCGCCGGTACTGAGGTAGGACTTAATCCACAAGTGGTACAACCAGGACGCTTTGTCATAACTGCCACGAATACCTTGAATAGCTGTACAGCTAATGATACGGCTTTTGTGTTGATTGATACGATTCCACCCATGGCAGAGGCTGGTCCAGGATTCACTCTAGATTGTGACAACAATGTATTCACCCTGGATGGAACAGGTTCCACCACCGGAGATACAGTTACCTATAATTGGTTTTTCCCAGATTTAGCCACCAGCATTGCAACTGATACTTTAATGGTTGAAATCAGTAGCCCAGGCGTTTATTACTTGGAAGTAACCAATACGATAAATGGTTGTAGTGCCGTTGATTCCGTGCAAATTGATGTAGAAGGAATACCGCCGACACCCATCCTTACACCTGAACAATTCCTCACCTGTGAAACCACTGTATTAACCGTAGAAGCAACTGTTGATCCCCCAGGCGCTTATGACATTGCCTGGTCGATCATCAGTGCAGAGGGTAACATTGTTGGTCCAACTACAGCGACGCTTAGCATTGATGTAGACCAACCTGGTACCTATCAAATCCAATTGACGGATCAAGTGACGGGGTGTACCAGTCAGAATGAAGTGTTTGTATTGTTTGATGTAGAAGAACCCACTGCCGAAGCAGGTATTGCTCAAACCATTACCTGTAATGATCCTGCTGTTACCTTGGATGCTACTGGATCTTCTACTGGCGAGCCCTTTACCTATGAATGGGCTAGTGTGGTAGGGCGAAGCGATACCTTGCTTGCAGAAGCCAATACGCCTGGAACTTATTTGTTCACCGTTACAAATACAAGAAACGGCTGTACTGCAGTGGACAGTGTAGTTGTGGATATAGATACAATTGCTCCAGTAGTGAATATTGCTACACCAGAACTAATCAATTGTGATCGTTCTTGTGTTACATTAGATGCTTCCGGAACAATGCCTAATCTCAATCTAACGGCTGCCTGGACTGGTCCTGCTGGAAGTAATCCGAATCCTGCTGATGGTCTACAGACAGAAGTTTGCACGCCAGGGATTTATGAAGTGATGATTACGAGCAATGGCAATGGTTGTTCTTCCACGGGCAGCATAGAAGTAATCGCAGATCAGACGGCTCCTGAAATTCAGTTCGTTCAACCGGAACCCTTTAGTTGTCTGATCGAAACCATGCCGGTAGATGCTTCAGCAACTGGAAACCCAGCTGATTTCCGAAGTATTAGTTGGATGAGTCTGAATCCAGATAATACAGTTACTCCGACCGCTGGTCAGTTGAATGTTGATGTTTCGGGGCCTGGTGACTACGAGTTAACTGTTATTCTCAACAATACTGGCTGCCCTTCAACTCAAATAATCAATGTACCTGCTGATAATGCAGCACCAGTAGCTAATGCAGGTGATGACTTTAGCCTGGAATGTGGAGAAACCAGCAGTCTTGATGGTAACGCCTCATCAACTGGCGCTAATTTTACTTATAGTTGGACAACGGTAGAAGGCTCTGTCAGCCCGACACCAGCCACGACTATAGAGCCAATGATTAGTGGAGAAGGAGTCTTCCAGCTGTTGGTAACGAATACAGATAATGGTTGTACTGCCACCGATGAAGTAACGGTTACGCTACAATTACCTGAAGCTGCTTCTGCTGGTAATCCACAATCGGTTTGCGGTACCGAAGCTAACTTGGCGGCAAATCTGCCAGCCGGAACTACCGGGCAGTGGACTAATCTTTCCGTAGGAAGTTTAAGTGCCACCGATCAAGCGACCGTCACGGCTAGTGGTTTGGCAGATGGAGAAAACCGCTTCGTTTGGACCTTGTCGGCTCCAGGAACATGTACCAATTATAGTGCAGATACAGTTACAGTGACCGTAGAAACGGCACCGGTAGCCAATAACGATATCCTAGAGATCGGGAAAGATTCTAGAACAGAGAGTATTAACTTACGAGCTAATGACAACCTCACCTTTGTATCTGGATATACGGTGACCTTGCTCAACGATCCTGAGTTAGGTGTGCTAGAGAGTAGCACACCAGAGGGGGATCTTACCTTCAGAGCTTTCACCGGAGCTGCTGGCGAAACTACGATCGAATATGAGATATGCAATACCTTATGTCCGGACAAGTGTGATACTGGCTTATTGACTATTTTTATCGAATTTGATAAGGAGCCTGAAGTGGCCAACACAATCACACCAAATGGAGATGGATTGAATGATGCATTTGTCTTTGATAAACTTTTATTTGGTAAGCCTGATCAATATCCTGACAACGAATTGATCATCTTCAACCGTTGGGGAGATATTGTATATCGAGCAAAACCTTACCTAAATGACTGGCAAGGACAAAATGATAGTGGGCAAGATTTACCGTCTGGTACTTATTATTATATCTTGCGGCTGGATATCTCTAATGGAGATATAATCAGAGGAGATATAACGATTGTCAAGTAATTATAGAAGTTTCTAGAAATATAAGGGCCCCGACCTCAATAGGATCGGGGCTTTTTAGTTTATCAATCCATCAATTCACCTAGTGCGCAAGGCTACTATTCCAGGAGGCAAGGCACTCCCAGATCGGGACTTTTTGTCGCTAGAACCTTACCGATAATACCGGAGCCTCCTCTTTCCAAGGACAGAAAGATTTTATAAATCTGATTTTTCCACCTATTTTAGTTGGTAGAAGCCTATATCCTCTCTCATAGAATAGAATTGCTGGAAAGCTTACCCCTATGCCTACAAGCAATTCTGATAGCTTGACCTAAATCGATATCATTGGACTACGAGTTATGGTGGAGTAAATTGCAGGAAGGCGACCAGGAGGCCTTTAATCATCTGTTTCGAGTCATGTACCCGGAGCTGAAGGCCTATGGTATGAAGGTAGCGCAACGAGAGGATCTGGTGAAGGATGCCATACAAAAGCTGTTCGTGAAGATCTGGGAACGCAAAGCACGATTGGGGCAGGTGAAGTCGGTAAAAAGCTATATGATGAAGGCTTATCGCCGTACCTTAATCGATTTGCTGACGGCTGAACAGAAGAGGGGCAAACAGACATTGCCATCTTTACCCTTTCAACTTTCTCCTGAGGATCTAAAAATTCACCAACAAGACCAGCAGCATCGTGCTGAGCAATTAGCTGAACTACTAAGCAAGTTACCAGAAAAGCAAAGAGAAATCATCTATCTCCGCTTCTACAATCAATTGTCTTTCCTGGAAATTGCCGAAATTCTAGAGGTCAATTACCAGACGGTTCGCAACTATGCATCCAAAGCCATTCGCACACTGACGGACAATTGGAAACCGGACTAGATACCTACCCTATACTTCCCACTTAGAACGATACTAATGCATTTATACAGGTTCACGTTTTGAGGCGATCCTCTTTGGGTAATTCACCCCATTTGTTCAATAGGCAGATAGCAAAAATGAATCAAGGAAGACTGCCGGTTGGCTCCCGCACGCAAACTTTTTTGAAATTCTTGAAAAAATGTGAGTACAAAATTGAATGTTGCCCGTCTTGTATAAAAATGGTGGTAATACTGCCTTTGAAATCATAAGAAAAGCAGCGGTTTGACATGGCAAGTGAGCAATTTGAAACAATTGAAGAACTCTTAGACAGCCCAAAGTTTGTTCAATGGGTTAAGGAAGGAAAGTACCAGGACTTCTGGGAAAAGTGGCGTCAGGTCAATCCTACGAAGGAGGACTTACTGGCCAGTGCCCGTTTTTATCTCGAACAACTAAGTTTTCAGCAGCCAGAACTCGGAGAAGGTGAGATAGAGGACGCATTGCAGGGGGCTTGGCAGAAAATTGAACAGCAGGAAGCCCCCGTGGTAGATTTGAATGCTCAGACCAACAACCGCCGAGTTTTCCTAAAATTTCCTTTGCGTATTGCTGCCGCTATTCTGTTCCTATTCGCTGCCTCCTGGGTGGGGTGGTACCTGCTATCCTCGCCGTACCAGGTTTATAGAACCGCTTATGGCGAAACCGAGGAACTTACCTTACCGGATGGATCTACTGTTGTATTACAGGCCAATTCAAGCTTAAAAGTTGCAAAGGATTGGGAAGGGGCGGAAACCCGTTTGACGGAGCTGAAAGGAGAAGCATTCTTTAAGGTTAAGAAAGGCCTAGGGGATTTTCCTGTAAAATTTGTGGTAGCTACGGATGATTTCAATGTAGAAGTATTAGGAACCGAGTTTAATGTATTGCATCGAAAGACTGAGCAACGAGTTGTACTGGTCGAAGGGAAAGTACAACTTCGACTAGAGCAAGAAGACATTACGTTGGCGCCAAATGAAATGGTGCAATTCTCCAAAGAGAAGAAAAACTATGAAAAAATAGAAGTTCAAACAGCGGAACATATTGCTTGGGCCCAAGGCCAACTGCTGCTGAACAACACTCCACTGATAGAAATGGCTCGCATGTTAACCGACAATTATGGTTTTGAGGTCCGCTTTTCAGAAGAGGTCGATCAAAGCCAGAAAAGGACCTCCCTAGGTCTCATTCCCATCCAATCCCCAAATGAACTAATGGACTATATCGCAGCCATCTACGAACTTGAACTCAAGAAAGAGGGACAAGTAATTTATTGTAGCAAGATGAATTGACAGGATTCGCTAGTCCATTGACGGATTAGCTGAACAGCCAAATATTTAGATTTTGTTCACATCACACAATGAGCATAAGGCTTGTTTGGGGTACCCCTTACGACTAGTCCTAACCTTGGGCATTTTGGCCTTTTGTATTCCTTTGGCTTTGGGTCAGAGTAATGCAAAAGTGAATTTTGCCAAAAGTGCGTCAAAGGCGGAGGAAATGCCTCTTTTAGATCTGCTGCAGAACCTACAGCGACAGGAAGGCTATGTGTTTATTTTTGATGAACAGATCGTTAAGGAACAGACACTTTCCTTGGACGAACATGCAAGACAGAGATTCACCAAATTTTTACTGGAAGAAATTACCCGCCAAACTAATTTACAATTCAAACCGATTAAGGATAAAACCTTCCTAATTAAAAGGTTACAGAGAGAGAAAGTATGGTTATCTGGCTATTGCAAAGATCGTTACGGTAGACCACTGGAAGGGGCGAATATTGCCATCCTCGGGAAGAAATGTGGGGTGATAAGTGATGCAGAGGGTTTTTTCAAGATTGAAGTGGAACAGGGCACTCAAGAGATTTTCGCTAGCTATGTAGGATATAAATCCTTACAGCAAGATTTGGAAATTGACGGGTATCAGGATATACAGCTTAGCCTCCATTTTCAACACTTTTTACAGCTGGAGGAGATATTGGTGGTTGGACATCGTTTTGCTCCATTATCTGTACAGGATTTATCTTCTCCGGTGGACATCGTGGAGGAGAAACGAATTGATCAAAGCCTGGAATCAGATCTCAGTCAACTGTTACAGTACGAAGCTGCTTCCTTCCATTCAACCCATCAAACAGTAAGTGATGGAACGGATCATGTGGATCCCATTTCTTTAAAAGGTTTAGGTCCGGATCAGGTGCTGGTGCTTGTCAATGGCAAGCGGAGGCACGCCTCAGCCTTGGTAAATGTCAATGGCACAGTTGGTCGAGGTAGCGTGGGAATAGATCTAAATGCCATTCCACTTGATGCTGTGCGTAAGGTGGAGATACTGAAGGATGGAGCAGCTGCTATGTATGGTTCCGATGCCATTGCTGGTGTGATCAACTTACAGCTGAAGAAGGCTGTTAACCAAGGATTTGTCAAGGTACAACAAGGGATTACAGAAAGAGGAGATGGGCAAGTGCTAGGTTTAGGCGCACATTATGGTTTTAAAGTTGCTGATGCTGGGCATGTGAACCTGACCTTTTATGCAAAGAACAGAGGAGCAGTAAATCGTTCTGGTGCCTATCAGGGCCCCATTTTTGGAGATGAAAGAGATCGGGATCAGGCTACACGAGGGGACTTCTTTACGCACGTGGGATTGGGAGGCAATCGAGTGATGCAAGCGGGGAATTCTGCCATATTCAATAGCGGCTTGATGGTCAACACTAGCCTACCGATTCATGATCAGTTGGAATTTTATACGCACGGAAATTTCAACATAAGAGATGGCAGAGCTACGGGGTTCTATCGTTTCCCTTATCAGGAAAGCAAGCAATCAGGTCTTTACCCCTTAGGGTTCTTGCCCAAGATCCATACCAATATCCAGGATATTTCAGTAGTAAATGGCGTGAAAGGGGAGCTAGATGGTTGGACCTTTGATTTTAGCAATAATTGGGGCCAGAATGCCTTTGATTTTCAGGTCGAAAACTCCAATAACGCTTCTTTGGGCTTGCAATCTCCCACCTCAGCCTATGCAGGCGGATTCTCTTATCTACATAACCTGCTGAGCTTAGATCTTGCTAAGAAATCATTGTGGAATCAAGCGATCCATCTGGCTTTGGGGACAGAATTCAGGTTCGAAAGATATCTGCAACATGAAGGGATGGAAGTATCCTGGCAAGACTATGGATTCCGAACTACTGGAACACAGCCAAAAGAAGGTGGGTTTCAAGTCTTCCCTGGCTTTAGACCGGAGAATAATAACCGGAAATTTCGCAACAATATTGGATTCTATGGAGATGTAGCGGTAGGACTTACCAGCAAAATGAGCCTTGATCTGGCTGGAAGGCTGGAGGACTATTCTGACTTCGGAAGCACCTTTAATTGGAAACTAGCTTATCGATACCGATTGAGTGATCATCTCAGTTTTAGATCAAGTTACAATACGGGCTTTCGCGCACCATCTCTCCAGCAAATTGGCTTCAGCAGTTACAGCCTACAGTTTTTGCCGGTGGGCGGAGAACTAGTGGCCACCTCAGTAGCCCATCCTCATCACGACAATGCCATCATTAGACGCTTGGAGATTCCCGCCCTCAAGCCGGAACGTTCTCGTAACCTAAGCCTGGGTATGGCCGGAAGCAATCAAAAGCATTGGCAGTTTTCCGTGGATGCTTATCAAATTAGTATCGCCGATCGCATCGTGCTGACGGGACAAATTGCACCACGTGGCCAGGATAGATTGCAGGAGGTTTTATCAAGTTCAACGGTGGATAGGCTACAGTTCTTTACTAATGCCATTCACACTCGAACTCGTGGCTTGGACGCTAAGCTTCGCTACCGGAGACAATGGAAAAACAGTCAAATCCAATTGATAGCAGGGTTCAATATGAACAAGACCCAGGTCACGGCACAGGATCTGCCGTCACTCTTCTTTCAAGATTATCAGGGATCCATATTCAATCGGGAGGAGATAGCTCGATTAGAAAGTGGGCAGCCAAGTAGCAAGTTCATCTTGGTAGCCAGCTTGAAGCAGAAAAAATGGGAGGGAATACTCAGATTTACTCGGTTCGGCAGTGTTAGCTATCTGCATCCTTTAGATGATGATCCGGCCAATTGGATGGTCAATCAATATACTGGACGTCCAGAAAGTAGAGATCAACTTTTTGCCGCAAAGTGGATTTGCGACCTGGATTTGAATTGGAATGTTAATGCACTATTACAGCTAAGTCTTGGGGTGGCTAATGTCATGAATGTGTACCCTGATCGGCATGCTCATTATGCTAATACCCACCATGGAGTACTTACTTATAGTCGGAGAGTACAGCAGTTTGGGGTAGGGGGGAGAAGATGGCTCATCAAGGCACTTTATACCATAAATCATTCTTCAAATATATCAAAGAAGTAGTCAAGTGAATACCTCTTTTACACTACCGACAGCGGGGCTTAAGCCATCCGCGACCCTGGCGATTAATGAGCATTGTAATCGCTACATAGCCCAAGGGAAAGATGTAGTAAAGTTGGGCTTTGGACAGTCACCATTTCCAGTGCCGCCTTCAGTGGTTGAGGCACTACGGGAAAACGCTCATCAAAAGGACTACCTCCCGGTGAAGGGGCTCAAGGTCTTACGAGAGACGGTGGCGGACTATTATCGGCGCAAGTTCGGGCTGGCCTGCGAAGCAGAGCAAGTCTTAATTGGCCCTGGCTCAAAGGAATTGCTCTTTTTGATCCAATTGATCTATGATGGCGATCTGGTATTACCTCAACCTAGTTGGGTATCCTATGCGCCGCAGGCGCAGCTAGCTTCTAAACGACATCACTGGCTGCCTACCTATGCAGAAGATGGTCACCTACTTAACCCGGAAACCTTGCGATCCCATTGTATTCAATACAACCATCGTAGGCAAATACTGCTGTTGAATTTCCCTTCAAACCCGGCAGGGAGTTCTTTCAATGAATCACAATTACGTGCCCTAGCTGAGGTAGCGAAAGCACATGATGTGCTCATTATTTCCGATGAGATCTATGGAGATACTCACCATCAAGGTCAGCACCAAACCATTGCGAAGTTCTATCCTGAAGGGACAGTGATCAGTAGTGGACTAAGTAAATGGTGTGGAGCAGGAGGGTGGAGACTAGGGACCTTCTTGTTCCCCGCTTCTCTTCGAGCACTATTGGACCAGATGGCTGTAGTAGCCAGCGAAACTTTTACTAGTACCTCCGCTCCGATTCAATATGCTGCGGTGAAAGCCTTCCAGGGGGGACCAGAGATCGACAAATACCTGGAAGACTCCAGGCGAGTACTGGGCACAGTTGCTCGGGCCGTTCATCGTATGCTGAAGGATAAAGCTATACTATGTCCAGAACCCATGGGAGGGTTTTATCTCATGCCAAATTTTGCAGCTTACAAAATGTCGCTTAACCAGCGAGGAATACATACAAGCGCAGCATTGTGCACGGCTTTATTGGAGGAAGTAGGCGTTGCATTGTTGCCGCTAAGTGATTTCGGTATGCCAGATGATTTTCTTGGTGCGAGACTGTCCTACGTGGATTTTGATGGAGGACTAGCTCTACTAAAGATTTCCCAGAACCCGGCTTCAACTGCAGAAGAGTTAGCCCCGAAAGTGATGGATGGAATTCAGCGATTGATTAATTGGCTGTCGCAGATCTAGAACAAAATAAAAGGCAGCCCTTCCCCGTAGCAAGTGAATGACTGCCAATACAAATAGATTCTTCAACAAAATTAGACAACGTATGAAAGACAATTATGCAACCAGTTGGAGATTATGGCTAATTCTGGCCATTTTCTCAATTTCAAGCTCACTAGTTGGGCAAACGGGTACCATAAGTGGAAAGATCACTGAAGGAGATGAGCCACTAATAGGTGCTACTGTAGTTGTGGTCGGAACTTCAATTGGTACTACTACAGATTTAGATGGTAACTACAGTATCTCTGTAGATGCAGGAACCTATGTACTGGAAGCTTCCTATATCGGCTTTTCAGCGCAGACGCGTTCGGTGACCGTCACTGCTGGAGGAAGTTTAACGGAAGACTTTTCGATGGTGCAGGGTATTCTGGTAGATGAAGTGGTGGTTACCGGGACTCGGGCTTCCAACCGAACGAATACGGATGCTCCAGTGCCGATCGACGTGATCAACGTAGAAAAATTATCGGCTGCTGCTCCACAGTCCAGCTTGAATTCTTTGCTCCACAATACAACACCATCCTTCTCTTCTAATACGCAGACTATTTCTGACGGTACGGACCACATTGACCCAGCCTCCTTAAGAGGTTTAGGACCAGACCAAGTATTAGTGTTGATGAATGGAAAGCGACGACATACCTCTTCTCTAGTAAATGTGAATGGAACCTTTGGTCGAGGTAGCGTTGGTACTGACTTGAATTCTATTCCTACTTCTGCAGTGTCGGCGATTGAGGTATTGAGAGATGGAGCAGCAGCACAATATGGTTCGGATGCCATTGCTGGTGTGATCAATGTTCGCTTGCGGGAGTCGGTAAATAAGTTGACTTTTAATCTGACTACCGGAGGGAATTTTACGAATAAAATTGGTCCATTCGAAGGGGAAACGAAAAGTGTGGATGGTGAAGTCGTAAACCTAGGGATCAATTATGGCTTGCCTGTAGGACAGCAAGGCGGATTCATCAATTTTACCGGCGAATTCGGCTTTAAGGGATCTACCAATAGAATGCTCGAATTTACAGGAGGTATTTTTAATGCCTATAATGCCGTAGAACGAGAAGCCCTAGCCGCTGGAGCAGACGTGGCTAACCTTAGTATGGAAGAGGTGCAAAACTTTGCACAGAAAGTAGGACATTTCTCTAACGGTTTTAAAACAGATGTAGCCAATGCAGCTGATCTAGCCGCTCTGCAAAGCCTTTTGGGAGCTGATGCTACTGATGGAGAATTGGCAGCGCGTGGCTTGCAGAGAAGTGATTTCAACATGCGAGTCGGTCAATCTCGTCTCCGGGAAGGCAAGTTCTTTGCCAATATGATGCTGCCTTTGGGGGATAATCTAGAATTCTACAGTTTTGGCGGAATCGGATACAGAGATGGAGAAAGCGGCTGTTTCTATCGATTGCCAGGGCAAAACCGTACCACTACCGCTATCTATCCTAATGGTACCGTACCACGTATCAATTCCAACATTACAGACCAATCGATCGCTACTGGGATTAGAGGGATGGTTGGTAATTGGAACGTAGACCTAAGTAATACCTATGGTCAGAACCAGTTTTTGTTCTATATGACCAATACCCATAATGCTACCTTAGGAGCGGGTTCTCCCACTGAATTTAACGCTGGTGGACACTCCTTTACACAGAATACGGGCAACTTTGACGTCTCCCAATACTTTGATGACGTAAGTGGGATCAAGGGAGTGAATATCGCTTTCGGAGCGGAATATCGTTTTGAAAACTACAAGGTGATTCCGGGTACGGAATTGTCTTATGGTAACTATGATGTAAACGGAGAATTGGTGATGCCGACGACTCCAAATGACTTGTTGACTACTGACTTTCTAGGCCGAGCAAGACCATCTGGTGCACAGTGCTTCGCAGGATTCCTGCCCAGCAATGATGTAGATGCCAACCGTTCCAGCGTAGCAGGTTATTTTGACGCAGAATTTGATATCACAGATGAATTCCTAATCAGTGGTGCATTGCGGTACGAAAACTATTCTGATTTTGGGTCAACCTTCAACTACAAAGTGGCAAGTAGATACAAAGTAAGTCCTAACTTCAACTTACGTGCGGCGGCAAGTACAGGATTTCGAGCACCTTCTTTGCACCAGATTCTATTCAGCAGAACTTCCACAATATTTGTGACTGAAAATGGTGTGACTACCGCACAAGAAGTTGGGGTGTTTAATAACAATTCTCGCCCTGCCAGATTGTTGGGAATCCCACAATTGAAGGAAGAAACCTCCAATAACTTTAGTTTAGGTTTCACTACGAAGATCCCAGATGCTGGTCTTCGTATAACAGTAGATGCTTATCAGGTAAACATTGATGATCGAGTAGTGCTAACCGGACAATTTCAGCCCGGTGATGATGCTGAATTGCAAATCCTATTTAGCCAGGCTCAAGCGACTAGAGCAGCCTTTTTTGCCAATGCGATTGATACCAGATCTCGTGGTGTTGATATCGTGATTTCTCATAGAAGCCGTGCCGGTAAGGGTATTCTATCCAATGACCTGGCTGCGACCTTCTCCGGTACTGAACAAGTAGGCGATATTAAGGCCTCTGAACTATTGGAGCGCAAGGGACTTGTCGATACTTATTTTGATGAGACCTCGAGAATTTATCTTGAGGAGGCTGTTCCTATGACCAAAGTAACTTTGAGCCATACTTTCACCGTTGGGGATTTCAGTGCTTATCTACGTAACACATACTTTGGTGAAACTACCGAAGCAACCAATGCTTGTGGCTTGAACGGAGATCCTTCTTTGGATTGTATCAATGCAGGTAAGGTAGTAACGGACTTAAGCTTTGGTTATCAGTTTGCACCAAACTTGAGTTTGAATATAGGAGCTAACAACCTACTTGATATTTATCCAGATGAGACAGATATGGCCTTTAGATCAAGTGGCCGATTTGTATACTCTCGCCGTTCCCCTCAATTCAGCTACGGTGGTCGCCACCTATTCGCTAGATTAATTTTCTCCCTACAATAGTAGGAAACTGAGCATGAGAAGCTACCTAGAGTAGTTATCGTAAAACCTAGAGGTATTCTCGTTTTGTCGGGAATACCTCTTTTGTTTGGATACTGCTTTTGTGATCCTAATTTTTTATTCTACCTTTGTTGAACACTTGAGAATAGCAACATACTACACAACACCTTTGTAATCTCCATCCGGCCTTTTTTCTAAGGCTCGTGCTTGATGACCTTCCACCATATAGGGCACCCATTCAGTACTTTTTTGATTTGAACCTCAAATGACTTTTATGAAGCAGCGCTTTGCTCTATTCATCGCTTTGCTGATTTCTCTTTCATCGCAAGGGCAGGTAAATGTTATACTTACGGTGAATGATGCCATTACTAGTACCACATGCACGGATGGTATTTTTGGAGGAGGCCCAGACATTCTATGGGCTGTTAACGTACAAAACGAAGGTTGGGTAAACTACCCCGCTCAAGGGGATTGCTTTACTGCCGTACCCAATCTTCAATACCAGGAAACTTACGATTGTCCCAGTACCGTTCCTGCTGAGCTGGAGGTCTGTTTCAAGGTTTTCGAGAATGACGGTTTAGTCCTACCACCTTTGTCTTGTGAGATAGATGAGACCTGCTCAGAAACAATTTGTCAAAATATTCTTGTCCCTACCTTCGGTAATATGCGGTCAGACTCACTAGTGCTAGGCGGTGCTTTAGAATCCACTGGGACCCTGTATTTTGATGTGAGTGTAGACGGAATAAATAATGACAGAATCTGCAATGCTCATCCCCTTGGTACCTTGACCGGGATGGAGATTATTGGCGATAAAGACAATATTGGTTTTAATAATATTTGCGGCACCAATACAGGAGATCCTAACCCTGCCTTTGATGGGAGTATCAGCAACACCTTCAGCAATGATAAGGGTGTCTGGTTTACCTTTAACTCAGGTGATAACCCTAGTGGTTTGATTGCGGTTAATGCGGTTTCAGACCCCCTCAATGTTGGTGATCCAATGGTACTTCAAATCGCTATTTACTCTACCACGAACAATACTTGCACAGGTTTTCCCCGATTGCGATCCGTAGCAATTGAGCAAAATATGAGCGGTACTGTGCAGACCTTGCTGGAGTGCCCTAGTGCGAATACCAATTATTATATCCTGGTGGATGGAGATGCCGGTAGCACCGAGACGCTGTTTGGGCATTTTGGTTTAGAGGTGGAGAATGTTGATGTAACAGAAGCGGCAGATCGTGTTTGTGATGCGGACGATTTAGGTACTATTCCCGAGGGGGGACAGATAGTGAGTAATACCTACTCTAATTTCTGCGCGAACCGTGTCGGTGACCCCAATGTGAGTGGCTTTTCTATTGAAAGGTCAGTCTGGTTTAGTTTTGTTGCTCCTACATCTGGACATGTTTTGATTGAAGGACTAGCGGACAATACCTATAAGCCGCTGGACATGCAGTTGGCCCTACTCGAATCAACCGGAACTGATTGCAGTGGACCATTGCGTGAATTGGGGAGCCAGTATGATGATCAAAACCAAGACGAAACTTTACAATTGAGCTGTCTCTTTCCTGGACAGACCTATTATCTGCTCGTAGATGGCGGAATCGATTTTGATGGCATATTTTCTCTGACGCTTTCCGACGCTGGAGATATTACTCCTCGTACCATGATTGATACGGTACTATGTGCTGGAGAAAGCCTAGCGGTCGGGACAAGTTTATATACAGAAACCGGAAGCTTCATAGATACCATCAATTTACAAGGGGCTTGCGATAGCATCGTGTTTTCTGGAATTACCGTCTTGCCCCCCTTGGAGGTTGAGGTTCAGCAAACGAAGATTGCCTTTGGAGAGGGTGAACCGAATGGTATTGCTGAATTGACCATTGCTGGAGGGACGGGTAATTATTCTATTGCGTGGTGCAATGGTGAGTCGACTGCTACGGCTACTGCTTTGGTCGGGGGGGAGAATTGTTGTGTGACGGTGACTGATGACAATGGCTGTACCGTAGAGGTATGTTTAGAGGTAGAGTTCACCGATGAAATTATTCCCACCTTCCAGTCTAGTACTTTGGATTGCTTTGGGGATGAGAATGGAGAAATAAGCTTCTCTGCCATGAATGGTACGGCTCCTTATGTTTTCAGTTGGCAGAAAATAGATAATAGTCTAAACGGAGATGGAGCGCTGACTAGTGATGGCGAGGAAGTGCTTCTTAATGGGTTACCTGCTGGAGACTATACAATTAATATTAGTGATGATTTTGATGACACAACGTTCACCGTTACGATCGCCCAGCCAGACCTTGTGGTTGTAGATTTGCTGGAAAAACAGGATGCTTCTTGCTTTGGGGTTTGTGATGGGATATTAGAGGTCGCTGTCAGTGGAGGGGTTGCGCCTTATCAACTGCAATGGAATACAGGTGCTAATACTGCCAGACTAGAAGGACTATGCGCTAATGTTGGGGATCAGTACATCTTAACGGTAATCGATGCCAATGGCTGTACCGCGCTTTTTGATACAATGATCACAGAACCCTTAGAGTTCGTAGTCACGGCTCAGGAGCAGAAGTCCGTTTCCTGTTTTGGGGGGTTAGATGGCGAAGCAACCATATCTCTGCAAAATGGCACGGCAGCCTCTATCCTTTGGAGTACGGGGCAAGGAGGTGAAGTAGCAGGAGGATTACCAGCAGGGAATTACAGCGTAACCGTTACCAATACCGACGGATGCCAAGCGGAAGGCCTCACCCAGATCACCCAACCTAATTCTCCCGTTGGTGTGCAGATAGAAACCTTGAATCCAATTAGTTGCTCAGGGGACCAAGATGGCATCCTAAAGGCATTGGTTTCTGGGCCTGGCGAGAGCTTTACCTATGCTTGGAATTCTGGTGCTACCGTTGAGACCTCTGCTGACTTAGGTGCTGGCGATTACCAAGTGACGGTTAGGAATGAAAAAGGCTGTGAAGCAGAAGCCAATTTCTTCCTAGCTGAACCGACGCCCCTAAGTGCAACATTGGGAAAGAAAGATTTGACTTGCCTTGATCCTCCTAATGGAGGCGAAATCTATATTGAAGAAGTAAGCGGCGGTACACCGGACTATGTATTTGCTGTTGATAATGGTCTTTTTCAAAGCCCCACTATTTTCCAGCAACTGGAAGAAGGAGCCTACACGGTAACTATTCAAGATCTTGCCGGATGTGAATTGCAGTTGCCGGTTGTGGTTTTGGGCCCTCCTGTTTTAACGGTTGACCTAGGTGAAGACCAGACCATTTCCTTAGGTGATTCCATCCTGCTTAGTCCGATCGCCAATAGTCAGAGTGTGGTCTATGCCTGGAAAGACCTAGATGGTATTTTTGCTGAGGGCGATAACATTTGGTTGAAGCCAACTTTTACACGCCAATACACCATCGATGCTTTTGATACGGTAACTTCCTGCACTGCCAGCGACCAGATCGTTATCCAGGTGGATAAGAGCCGTAAGATCTATATCCCGAATGTTTTCGATCCAGGATCATTGCAAGGGAATGAGCGACTACAAATCTATGCTGGGGTAGGGGTCGTGGCAATCAAAAGCTTCCGTGTATTTACTCGCGCAGGAGATCAAGTTTTTGAACGGCTTAATTTCCTTCCCAATTCGCTGGATGCTGGCTGGGATGGTACCTTCCGAAACCAGCCTTTGAATACTGGCGTCTATGTATATTTCGCGGAGATAGAGTTTGTGGACGGTCTCACGGAAGTGTTCTCCGGAGATGTATTGCTAATGAGGTAGGGGGCGCAAAAGCTAAGAAGGTTTGTAGGTTGCGTAGAAGGTAGCCCCTAAAATTATGGCTCCACCTAGGATCTCTTGCGGTGTAGGGGTTTCGCTTAGTAATATCATAGCTCCCAGAATGCCGTAAACAGGTTCCAAACTAGCTATTACACTGGCGGTCTTGGCTTTTACCGTTTGTAAGCCATTGATGAAGATGGTATGGGAAAAAGCCGTGAATAAGAATCCCAGTAGAATCAGTAAAGCCCAATCAGTCGAACTTAGGATAGGTCGCAATACAAAGAAGAAGGGCAACAGAAGTATGCTGGCTACAGTGTCTTGATAAAGTGCGATGAGGCTGCCCTGGTAATCTGCTACGTATTTCCGATTCAAGATAGAGAGAATAGCAAAAGTAGCACCAGAAACAATACCCCAAAGCGCTCCTTGCGTCATCTGATTCCCCAACTCAAAACTGGGTATAACCAATACCACACCTCCAAAAGTTATGATGGCCAGAATAAAATCTCGGAGTAGCAACTTTTCTTTGAAAAAATAGGGTTCGAGAAAGGCTGTAAAGATCGGGAAGGTGGAATAGGTCAATAGGCCAATGGCTACGCTAGAAATTTTAATAGAATGAAAAAATGTGAGCCAATGAACCGCTAGAATGAGGCCAAAGAGAGAAAACCAGAGGTAGTCTTTACTTTGCTTTAAGCGAATGGATTGACCTCGGTAAGCATACAGCATAAAAAGGGCAATCGCTCCAAAAAATACCCTGCCCAACACAATGATCAAAGCAGGCTGATCTACAAGCTTTCCGAACAAACCCGCTAAGCCGAAAAGGAATACGGCAATGTGAATTTGTATGAGGTCCTTACGTTTGGCCAAGTATACTGAGTTTAGGCAAAAACCTAAAGGTACTATTTCAAATACGATTCAAAAAAGGCATCCATATGATGTTGACAAAATCGGTTCATCTTCAAACCCAAGTCTAAGGTGTGGGGCCATCCTTTCAAACGATGATACGATGAACTAACTCCTACCGCCTCTAGCTGCTGATCTAAGGTGTCGGCTTGACTTATCGGTACCAAGTCATCCAAGGTTCCGTGGAAGGTAAGGGTAGGCGGGTCATCGGAACTTATGAAGTTTAGCGGCGAGGCATCCAGGTACTGAGCATGGGTATCGCTGTTATAAGTTACGCCAATGAAGTCAGATACACTGGGGTGGTTACGTGCGTAGGCAGTCGTTAGGTCTACAGGGCCGTAGAAGTTAACCAAGGCTTGAATCTCAGTACTGGCTGTGCTACCGCAGGGAGAGGACGAAACGAAAGTGCTATCGCGGGAGTGATAAGCTAGCATCATTCCCAGGTGTCCACCTGCTGATCCGCCAATCACGGCAATCTTAGTAGTATCAATCTGATAATCTGCCGCATGGTCTTTGAGCCATTGCAAGCCACAAACCACATCCTCTAAGGCGGCAGGGTAAGCAGCTTCTTGAGAAAACCGGTAGGAAACAGAAGCTGTTACATACCCTTTCTCCGCAAAATCTACTAGATATCTACGATAATCATCTTTATTTCCCTTCTTCCACGAACCTCCGTGGATAAAAAGTAGCAAGGGAGTAGGCTCCGATAAATTCTTGCCGTGATATAGGTCTAATTTGAGCTCTTTTTCCGGCGTCGTCTTGAACGTGAGATCTAGATGTGATTGCAAGGTTTCAGGGATTTCTGGTTCAGTTTCAATGAGCTTTAGCATTCCGGTAGCGTATGCTATTTTCATCGTACCTTGACTACTATATCCCTTCGGAGCTTTGGAAACGTCATCGCTTGAACAGGCTGCGAGCAGTAAAAGTACGCATAGACTAGTGGAAATAAAGATGCGAGTCATAGCATTGGGCTTAAGGGTTTAGGGAATAATGGGAGGACTTATAACATCCAAGTATCGTCCCATCCAATAAGGGAGTAACCAGATATCACCAGCGCTGTACTCCGTTCTGCCTCCTCCTTGACTATCTAAGCGAAAGCGATTGGCATTGTGGCGTGAAATCTTTGTCTCGCCGGGAGGTAATACTGCTGCCGTAGTTTGGTTCCTAAAGTTTGGATCGATCTGAGTGATATCCTGGCGATGGCTATTTTCCGTACTCCAATCGATTAGATCCATGGGATATTCTTGAAGATACCAAATGGCATTTGAAAGGTCAAATGAATCCGGCTCAACCAAGGCCGTAAATATGTTCCATAGACCTTCTTTTTCTGGGCGTTCTAATTCCCAGTGTTCGACAATGGCTTGCCTATACAAGGTGCGGAGACTGTCGGTAAAAGCATAGCGATATAGTCCCCAATAGCCCAGAAAGTACATTTCATCATCAGAGTGGTTCCATTCTTCCGATAACATTTTGCTCCAATCATCTGCATCCTCAGGGGCCGTCCTAACTTCTGCCATGGGAAATAAGAGGTTGTCCAGATAGCCATGTTCCTCCATGAGTTCATAGGCCTTTTCCTTGTATTTTTCTTTTTGTGTGAAATGATAGGCAGTCTGCAGCATGCCAATGATATTGGAGGAGTTCAATTTCCGATCACCCACCATTTTGGGCCTCGCATTTACATATTCTGGGTTCCAGCGGCCCCAGGTAGTGGGCTTACCATCGTAGTCCACCAAGTACATATCGTGCCGTAGGACATGAGACATCAATGTATCCATAAGCTCAATGGCCTTTGCTTTGAGGGCGGGACTCGGTGCCAGGTCTGCTAAGACGCCGAAGGCAAATATGTGGCCGATGGCCTCGTCGCTACTGGTGGTTCCCTTCCAGTCCCAACGTGGATCTGGGGCAATGTGCCATCGATCCGGGTCAGCGAGTTGCTCGAGGTAGCCATGTCGTTCAAAAGAGCGGGAAGGGAAGCCTGATACAGGATTTATATCATAAAGCCGTTCCATGGCGGCCAATGATTCTTCGCAGTTGGCTAAGGCTTCGGGATCCTTTGTCACGGCATAGCGGAAAGCTTCTCCTCCGAGATACATGGACGTCCAGAGACCATCGTTATCGGAATCTACCAAATAACCGGTCGAGGGATTGCCCTCTTCAAGCCTCGCTAAGGAGGCATTGAATCCGTACCGGATGTGACGATCCCGAACCTGTTGGTCATAGAACTTGGCCTTTTCCTGTAAAGTCCATTGCTTTTGATGGATTTGACTTAGCCCTGATTTCGTGAGTATAAGAATTGGGCCCTTTTTACCTGCTTTTATGGAGACCACCTCGTTATCCACCAACCATCTCTTGCCGTTATAGTACCGAATTGCACCATCAGTAGCTACACTAAACGCTCCTTTGCGGCTACCAAACCAATAGGTACTATCGACTACTGCTACGGTGGTAAGGTCAAGATGGGGTAGTGCTTTATGCCATGTCTCAGATTTATCTGAAGCATTTGTTTCGATTGTAAAGTATCCTTCCTGAGAAGCGACCACTAAACGACTGTTGATGTCATCAAGAGCAAAGGCGGTGAGGTTGTTACCATTGTAAATCACCTGCAGCTGCTTGTTTTGAGTTGAAAACCGTAGGATTTGTTGTTGAGTAAGTATGAAGAAATCTCCTTCTTTCGTTGACGCTAAAGCTAGTATTGAAGAGCTCTCTACCTTTTCTCGCCAAGGTGGCAAATCACCTTGCAACCAGACCAATTCGCTGTCTTGAGCCAATAGGAAAGAGCCGTCAGAACTAACAGCTACATGGCTGGGAGCATCGAGTTCATGCAAGAGATAAGTTCTAGCTGCTAGTGCATTACTGAATATGGCCTCTTGGTTGACATAAACGAACTGCTGAGCGTGTAGTCCGATAGCGCTAACTTGCATATCGGTAATGGGACGATGGCGGCGGTAGGGTACCAGTTGTCCTGGATACAAATGTTGCCCTCCTTGGCAATGGTAGAGGCCGGCAGAGGTTAAAACCTGAATGTCTCCATTGCGATCGGTTTCTATTGCTTTTAACTCCAGATCTTGAGCGGGAGACTCAAACTTGACCGCAAAGACTTGTGTGAAAGCTTCATCCAAATGCCTAGATCGAGTGGAAGTAGAGGCAGCTTCCTCTTCACAGCTATAGATTAAAGTCAGCGTAAACAGTAGAAATAGAACAAGTAATCGGTGCATATAGATAGGATTTCCAAGAGATGGCTTCTAGACATTTGATAGGGCTGACCTAGGTCAGAAAAAGGAGCAATTCCCTGCTGAGGGGTGCCCTTTCATTGGTCTAAATTAGTAAATGTGGCCAAGCTCTCCCCAATGATATTTTACGATAATGCTATAATTTTTTAACCTGGAGTTGATCTATGTTTACTTACTTGCGGCTGCTTTTATTTGAAGATTTCGTTCAGCCTCGAGGACCAGTATTGGGTACTGATTTCATAAAACAGTCCAGAAATAGTTTCTGAAGGACTAAAAATACCTATATTAGGTGACGCTCTTGCATGAGCATATTTATGGAGTTAAAATGGTCTTTTTGTGAAATATCATTTGGTTAGTAGTGAAATACTGATCAATCTAGTGGATAGTTGCGGGGAATCTTTGTCCGCTTATCCAAATTAAAAATTGTTCCTGCATCAGCACTATATTAGGTAGATAATCATCCTAGTACGTTATTACACTTCTTCATCTTCGCCGGGTTAAAAAATTACTGCTTTTAAGTAAAAAAGTATAAGCACAAGACTACTAAAGCATTGTAAATTAGTAATTCATCAAACTAAGTTATCCCAACATATTTCTTCTGGGATTAAGACCCTTGTAGATCAATAAGGCGGCAGTTTCAGTATAGAGGAGACAGGTTTTGGTCTACCCACTATCCCAAATCCATTCTTGGACTTATACGGTAAGCACTTAACTATCATAAATACCAATCTAGTTTATGAAAAGCCTAACTATGTACTCTAGACTTTCCATTATGATTCTAGGGCTTCTCTTTTTTACCACCTGTGAAAAAGAAGATCCTCTCGAAGCTCCGACGGCCGGCATCTTCCGCAGTATTGTGGGAAAACAAGTGGCTTTCACTGCACTTACCTTGCATGCAGACCAATGGCTCTGGGACTTCGGGGATGGACAAACGAGCACGGAGCAGAATCCAGTTCACATCTACGAGGAAGGGGGCGTCTATACGATTACCCTCAAAGCTAGCAATGATGCGGGATCAGCTGATGCCACTTCCCAAGTCTCTCTTGATCTATCCCCATTTGAGATGCTAACGGGTGGGAGTGCTGCCCCAAATGGAAAAACCTGGCGGATCAGTGCGGCTCATTCTGACCAAGATGTGATCGCATTGGCGGATCCTGGACTTACAGTCATACAGGAGGTACCACAAGGAGCACTGGGACTTTTCCTTGGCCTTGGCGAGGAGTATGAAGATGAGTTTACTTTTAAAGCCGATGGCTCCTATACCCATGACACCAAAAACGGAGCTGCATTCTGTAGCCTAGTATATGCAGTCGTCAACCAATTGGATGTGGTCAATATTACTGAGGAAAGTCAGAGTTTCGGCTTTGCGGCGGTGGCCTTCACCCCAGACCCTAGCGCGACTTTTACCTACACCGAAGAAAAGGATCTAGTTCAGACGGTCGTAAGTCAAGCGGATGGATCGACAACAGGAGACCTCACCTTCGCAGGAGTTAGTACGCTTAGTTTTTCTGGAAATGAATTTATTGGATTGATGGATTTCCACAGAGAGGCTATTATCCAAGAAATCACGCCGGAAAAGATGCGTTTGGCAATGTTCATGTCTGCGACGCAAGGGGCACATTTCAATAAGCCTTCCCTCGTCGTCATTTTCACCTTCGAAGCCGTTAACTAAGGCCTTCGCACTCATTAGTAAGACCCAGAATTTTTATAAAACCAACAATCATGCGAAAAACATTTAGCTCTACAATATATAATCCAATGGCAATCCTATGGATGGCATTATGCTGTCTAGTTTGGCCAATGGATATTTTAGCGTCAGATGCTCCAGCAATGGAGAAAGATCTAAAATGGCGGACTATCAATGGACAGGTTATTGAAGCGGATGGAGAAACGCCCTTGATCGGTGTAACCGTAATGGTAAAGGGAACATCAACTGGGACAGTAACTGATATCGACGGGAATTATAGTGTTGAGGCTTCAGAGACAGATGTACTGATTTTCTCGTACATCGGTTATCAAACTCAGGAAGTTACAGTTGGAAGCCAAACCCGAATTGATGTCAAGCTTAGCCAAAGTGCCATTATTGCTAATGAAGTGGTAGTTACAGCATTAGGGTTAACAAGAGAGGAAAAGTCCTTGGGATTCTCCGTGGAACGCCTGGAAGGGGATGAATTGCGTAGGGTAACACAGGAGAATGTCCTGAATGGTCTGGCCGGTAAGGTAGCCGGTGTGACCATCAATTCTACAGGAGGAACTGGATCATCGGTTAGTATGGTCATTCGAGGAGCGACCTCCTTAAGTAGTGACAACCAACCCCTATTTGTGGTAGATGGGGTGCCTTTGATTAGTACCTTAAACAACATCACAGAATTTGGTAGCCGGAATCCGGTAGATTATGGAAACGCGATCTCCGATCTCAATCCGGATGATATCGAAAATGTGTCCATTTTGAAGGGACCAAGTGCAGCAGCACTTTATGGCTCTCGGGCAGGAAATGGTGTTGTTTTGATCACCACGAAATCTGGGAAAAAAAGTGATGGCGTTCGGGTATCCGTTAGTTCCAATACGGTATTTGATCAGCCTTTCAAGTTTTTCAAGCGGCAATATCAATTTGCTCCAGGTTTCTTTTCTTTTACACCGGATGACCTGCCTCCAGGGACCACCCTCACTGTCAACGAAGCCGAGGGAGCAGGAGCAGGAATAGAGTTGGACAAAGGCTATTTTGCCGTACAATGGAATAGTCCCCGAGATGCCAATGGAGTGCAAGTGCCGACCGAGCTGCGATCCTATCCAGATAATGTCAGGAATTTCGTACAAACGGGTATCACTTCAACAAATACGGTTGCCATTACGAACAATACCGATCGAATGAACTATCGGTTGGCTTATACGAATATGAGCCACCGCGGAATCGTACCCAATTCAGACCTTTTCCGTAATAACCTAACCCTGGGGACCAACTTGAATGTTACGGATCAATTGACAGTAAGTGCCAATGTAAATATCAATAGTACCGGCTCCAACAACCGGCCTGCCAGCAACCGAGGCACCAACCCATTGGAGTGGGCTTATAAAGTTCCTGCCAGCACCAATATTCTTGATTTGAAGGATTATTGGGAGCCTGGCCAGGAGGGCTTACAGCAGCGCACACCGGCAAACGGACTCTATAACAACCCCTACTTCCTTGCTAATGAGGTGAACAACAGCTTTAACCGGGATCGAATCTTCGGTAATATCAGAGCCAATTGGCAGATCACTCCTACTTTTAGTTTTATGGGACGCTATTCTCTCGATCGCTTCAACGAAAAGCGAGAGACCAAGATTGCTCCTAGTTATACCCGCGAAACCAATAATGGTGCTTACGGAATCGTAGACCTGAATAATTCTGAGCAGAACATTGATGTACTGGCTACCTATGCACCGAAGATCAAGAATTTCACGCTTTCTCTATCGGCAGGAGGGAATGTGCTCTATAGTCAAAGTTCATTTATTAGTAACTCCTCTAAGTCTTCGGTGGGTCTCATCGTGCCGAACGTTTATTCTGTCTCCAATATCAAGGCGGGCGCTCTGGATTTCAATAGTGCTCGAACGGAGAAAGCAATCTACAGCGCTTATGGTATGGCAAACATCGGCTTCAAGGATATGATCTACTTGGATCTGACGGCTCGAAATGATTGGTCAAGTACGCTACCTAAGGAAAATCAATCTTACTTCTATCCCTCCGTGTCGCTGAGTGTTTTAGCTAATGAAATGTTCGACTTCGGTCGTCAAGTAGGTTTAGTGAAACTGAGAGGGGGTTGGGCAAAAGTGGGTAATGATGCAGATCCTTACCAGTTGTATCCGACCTATGGAGACATTGGCCAATGGGGAGAGTCTACTCGATTGAGTAAGTCAGGCACAATTCTAACCCCAAATCTACGCCCAGAAGAAGCTACTTCTTGGGAAGGGGGGATTGATCTTAGTTTCTTCCAGAACCGCTTGCGATTCGAGGGAACTTATTATGAAGTAGAAAACCGCAATCAAATCATTCGCAATATTCCGATTGCAGCTTCATCAGGTTTTGACCGAATCAATATCAATGCAGGCTTGATCAGTAGCCGAGGCTGGGAACTAGGATTGGGTTTTACGCCCATACAGACCAATGCGCTCCGCTGGGATATCAATACTAACTTTACTTGGAACCGAACCCGCCTAGATGCCTTATCGGATGGCATCGATATCCTTCGATTCTGGAGTGATGCAAAAGGTGGGGCATGGACCTACGTGGGAGATGATATCGGAGATATTTACGACGCGCAGGTGCTAAAGGTAGAGGATCCGAACTCTCCTTATTTTGGTTACCCGATTTTGGGTGGGGCAGATTTTGAATGGCAAGATATAAGCGCTGAGAACACGCGCAATAAAGTAGGAAATTATAACCCGGATTTCATTCTTGGATTTCAAAACCAGCTTTCCTACAAGAATTGGACCTTAAGCTTCACCGTAGACTGGCGTAAGGGGGGACAATTCATCTCGCAAACGTTTCGATACATGGCCGAGGATGCAAGTACACAGTACTGGCTGGATAATCTAATTAATCCGGAAGGCCGTACGGGACAAGAACTACGGGACTGGCTCGTGGCTAATCAAGATCAATACATCTTGAATGGTTTTCACATAGTTGGTGGCCCAACCGCTGAATATGGAGGATTTCCTGAGGATTTCAGTGGGGTAGTGGTGAATGATGGATATTTTATCCCTGGTGTGGTACAACTTCCTGATGGTACCTACATCGAGAATTTAGGTGACAATAATCCAATTCCGTTCCTGCCTTACATCGTTTCCTATCCTTGGCAGTTTGCTAGCCCTTCCTTATTTGATGCGGATTTCGTAAAACTTCGTGAGCTTTCTTTGTCTTACCAAATGCCAAACAATGTATTGCGAAAACTAGGTAATATCCGTGATCTAAGTTTGTCTTTATACACCCGTAATGTGGTACTATGGACTAAGGCCAAAATCGCCATTGACCCAGAACGTGCATTCCAGGCTGAAGCTTCTTCCGGGAACAGAGGAACGCAGTTTAAGCAAGGGATCGAGCGCTACAATGTTGAGCCATGGGTATTGCCGATTGGCTTCAGACTCAATTTTACTTTTTAGTGCAATTGGCCTTTACATTCCACAACCAATTTAAACTAAAGAAATATGTTCACTATATATAAGAAGTCGTTTTTAAGTTTAGTTCTCCTGTTGCTCTTTAGCACTGCTTGTCATGACCTGGAGGAACTAAACGTCAATCCGAACGGGGTAGATCCGATCAATGCACACCCCAACCTTTTGATGAGTACCGTTATCACTACGACCGCTCAACGAGTAGTGGGGCTAGGCTACGGAGATTTGGCAGGGGTGATGCAGCACACGCAGAAAGATGGTTGGAGTAGCTCCCACAATGCCTATGATTGGTCTGATCAAAGCTGGAACGCCTACTACGGAATCTTGCGTAATGATGACGAGTTACGCATCAAGGCCGTGGAAATGGGGTTGCCGTTTCATGAAGGTATGGCTTTGGTTTTCAAATCCTATGTATTTGGATTAATAACCGATCTATGGGGAGATGCGCCCTATAGTTCTGCCTTAAAGGGAGAGCAAGGAGGTGCTAGTAATATCAAGCCATCTTTTGATGCGCAAGCTGATATTTATGCAGGTATTCTGGCAGATTTAGAAAGGGCCAACGAATTGCTTTCCCAGGCTCCTGACACCTATAAAGATATTAACCCTTCACAAGACGTACTCTATGCTGGCGATGTGCAAAAATGGCGCAAATTCGCCAACTCCTTGGCTCTACGTTACTATATGCGTTTGAGCGAAAAAGAACCTGGCATCGCCAAGGCTGGGATAGAGAAGATCGCTGGAGCTCCAGAAATGTATCCCTTAATCACGGATCCAGCAGATGACGCGGCAGTGGCCTACATAGGCAATAGCGATGTGGACTCATGGCCGAACAATACTGTTTTTGACGGGACTGGTGGAAGCAATTTCCGCAGACTAAAAATGTGTGCTACCCTGGTAGATAAACTACAATCCCTGGGAGACCCAAGACTTGGGATTTGGGCCGAGAAGATTGATATTCCGCTAGAGGTAGACCCGGAAATGCCGGATGGTAGTGATGAGATCATAAATGGTATCCGCAAAGTGGCCCCCGATGTAGCCGCTCAATACCAACAGACTCATGGCTTTCCATTGGATCTAGATACGGACTACGTGGGCCTACCTCCATCTTGGTCTATCGTGCCTCAGGCCTATAATCTCAATCCCAACTTGGAGCAGGCTCCGAACAACCCTCACGCCTCACACCTAAATGATCGATATGGAAATGCTAGCGGGCCACTCTTAAAATCTCGTTTGCTCTCTGCATCTGAGGTCCATCTCATCTTGGCGGAAGCGGCATTGAAAGGATGGAGTGTGGGTGAAAGCGCAGCCTACTTCTACGAGCAAGGTGTTGCAGCAAGTTTCGTTACTTGGGGTGTAGATGGTCAGTTCAAGTCCTACATAGCTGGTGAAGGCGCAGCATTTAATGGCACCTTAGAGCAAATCATGGAGCAAAAATGGATCGCCAGTTGGACGGCTGCGGCTGAAGCTTGGTTTGATTATCGCCGTACTGGATTTCCGGCCTTGCAGGCGGGTACGATTGCCAAACGGCCTGTGCTTCCTGTTCGTTTCTACTACTCCTTAGACGAAATCGACTTTAATCCAGCCAATGCGCAAAGTGCGATTGATCGTTTAGAAACAACCTCGCATACCGCGCCAGATGCAAACAATAGCGCCTGGTCCAAGATGTGGTTATTGCAAGGTACCGGTAAGCCTTGGTAAATTCCTTTCTGCCAAAAAGGCTTCCGAAGGTTTTAAAACCTTCGGA
>ENA-UENX01000114-UENX01000114.1-marine-metagenome-genome-assembly--contig:-NODE-114-length-41887-cov-3.316386_pt1 | contig 41887 bp, 35 predicted proteins | sample MGYA00237875_ERZ529327 | MGnify/ENA primary metagenome ERZ529327 (study PRJEB26372, sample SAMN05368347) | marine metagenome | biome: cultured habitat; feature: ocean water; material: water; isolation... | reverse complement strand
CAGTACGTCCTGTTGATCAATAATGATACTTTGGTCCCTCAAGACTTCTTAGGGCCTATGGTTCGATTGCTGGATGAGAATCAACGAATTGGTATTGTTAGCCCCAAAATCTACTATGCTGATTCCCCTGGTACTTTGCAATATGCAGGAATCAACGGGATTCATCGTTTCACAGGAAGAGGCCTCAACCCAGCCAAGCAGAAGCTTGATGATGGCTCTTTTGATCGCAGTGGAAGAACGTACTTCGCGCATGGTGCTTGCATGTTAGTCCGAAGGGAGGTATTTGAGCGGGTAGGATTGTTATCGGAAGACTACTTCCTGTATTATGAGGAATTGGATTTTTGCGAAGCGGTACGGGCCGCCGGCTGGGAAATACATTACACATCAGATTCTTATATCCATCACCGAGAGTCAAGCTCCATCGGGAAAACAAATCCCTTGAAGACTTACTACATGTTTAGAAATCGGTGGCTCTTTATGCGAAACTGGTACACCGGCTTTTCCTACTATTTGTTTGTGCTTTATTTCTTGTCCATCGGTGTGCCATGGCACTTATTGAAGCATTGGCGAAAAGGTGAGAAGGAGCACGTTCAGGCAATCATAAAGGGAGTAAGGTGGCATCTCGGATCAAAGAAAATGAAGGTCGATGAGAGATTTGCTTAGGAGAGAATGGCAGAAGATCAGGAATGCAGATGATGCTCCCTCTATTGGAGTGAGTTCCTGGCGCTTGCTGAATAGACTGAGGCACTTGACCAGCAGTTTTGTTCGCGGTAAGTTTTATTTCCGAAAGGCAAATTGGAAGGGCAGGCTAGTGTTTGCTAAAGGTAAACCAACTGTGCAACAGAGGGGGCGACTTGAGTTGGGACAACTGGTTCGTATTTGGTCCAACATCAACCCCACCCAGATTTTGGTAGGTCGAAAAGGCTTATTGACAATCGGAGATGGTGCGTACATTAACGGGGCTTTGATTTCTGCCGAAAAGGAAGTCCGTATAGGCAAGAATTGTTATCTGGCGCCAATGGTACAAATTATGGACCACGATGATTTTGGATTGGGTCAACGCAAGGGGCAAAACTCTTCGGCGATCATTATAGAAGAAGATGCCTGGTTAGCAACCCGGGCGATGATTATGAAAGGGGTTAGAATAGGTAAAGGAGCAGTGGTAGCAGTTGGAGCCGTAGTGCATGAAGATGTTCCTCCCTATACATTGGTAGCAGGGGTGCCTGCCAAACCGATTAGACAACTTAAGGCTATCTAACTGATAAATAGTATGTTCAAGCAATTGTGGAATAAACTCAAAAATCGATGGCTGTTGCAGGGGGTAAATACCTTGGGGAAGGATGTTTCTTTGTTGAAACGCCCCTCCATACAAAATGAAGGCATGCTCCGCATTGGTGACCGTACTGAGCTTCGGTCGGATATACATCGCTGTAGGCTTGCGGTGCAAGCTGGAGCTAAATTGTCGATTGGAGAGGATTGTTGGATCAATGGTGCCATGATCGCTGCCACGAATTCAGTGACGATTGGTAACCATTGCAGATTAGCTCCCTTTGTACACATTATGGACGGAGATTTTCACGATTTGCAGGATCGAACCTTACCAGGAGAGTCAGCGCCTGTAATCCTGGAGGACTTTGTTAAGGTGGGCACGCGAGCCATTATTCTGAAGGGGGTTCGAGTGCATAAGGGAGCAGCTATTGCACCGGGTTCCATCGTGACCAAAGATGTTCCTCCAGATACCCTAGTGGCCGGGGTTCCAGCTAAACCGATAAAGAAATTGAACGCATACTCCGATAGTTTAATATAGGATCAGTGTGATCCGACCTCAATCAACGCTACATACCTCCACTACGATAAAACAAGAGAAACTACACCTTACACAACTAAATTATTCACACCCAAAAAAGATGTGATAGTGGCAACGATTTTCTTTGTTTCTCTCTCGATCTGCGTGTACACCTACTTGGGGTATGGGCTTGTAATCTGGCTACTTGTAAAGGTGAAGGAATATTGGACTAGATCGAAAGCTTCCACTTCTATGGTGGATGAGAAAGATTGGCCTGGGGTTACCCTTTTAATAGCTGCCTATAACGAAGCGGATATTTTACCTGATAAGCTAAAAAATTGCTTTGAACTGGACTATCCAGAAGATCAATTGCAAGTCCTCTTTATTACGGATGGTTCCAATGATCGTTCAGCGGAGATTCTAGCGAATGAGCAGCAAATATTGTATCTACATGAACCCGTACGGCGGGGCAAGATAGCCGCAGTAAAGCGCGCTATGAAATACGTCGATACCGACTATGTCGTCTTCACTGATGCCAATACATTTTTGAACCCCAAGAGTGTAAAGCGACTGATTCGCCATTTTGAAGAGGCATGTATTGGGGCAGTGGCGGGTGAAAAGCGAGTTCGTCAAGAAGGAGAGAAGGCGGCGAGCGGAGCGGGAGTAGGCTTGTATTGGAAATATGAATCGCTATTGAAGAACTTGGATGCGCGCTTCTACAGTGTGGTGGGGGCGGCTGGCGAATTGTATGCCATCAGAACCTCCTTGTTCCAACCGGTTCCCGCTGATGCTATATTAGATGATTTTGAACAGACTTTGAAGATTGCCCAAGCTGGTTCTCGCGTAGCCTACGAACCGAATGCCTATGCCGAAGAGGAGCCTTCTGCTAATCTACAGGAAGAGTTGAAGCGTAAGGTGAGAATTTGTGCAGGAGGGTTCCAAGCCATGTCTAGATTACTTCCATTGCTGAATATATTTCAGTATGGCCGTTTATCCTTTCAATATATTTCTCATCGAGTCCTGCGTTGGACCTTGGCTCCACTGGCTTTGCCGCTTGCTTTTGTCAGCAATCTATATTTGGCTTACTTCACGGACTCTATTTTGTTTAAAATTATGCTTTTGCTACAATTTGGGTTCTATCTGCAAGCACTGCTTGGATACCGCATGCAAGATCGAAAAATATCAATTCCAGGATTCTTCGTGCCCTTGTACTTTTGCATAATGAATTATGCCGTATATGCTGGATTCTTCAGGTACATTAGAAAGAAGCAAAGTGTGAATTGGGAAAAGGCAAAACGGGCAAGCCAGGCTTGATGGTGCTTAGGTCTAGTGAAGTACTAAATAAGTTGGTTGGAATTAATAAAGCCATAGGACGTCATTAATTCCACCTCAACAAATTCAGGCTAATAACAGGTTAAATTGGCATGATGCGCTCTAAAAGCCCTGCTCGATGGGCTCGACTGATCGGAATCACTTTCCGATCTATGACTAAGGTGTTTTCTTCAATATCTACGATCTTATTTAGGTTGACAATATAAGATCGGTGTACCTTGATGAAGTTTGGATGCTGAATTTTGCTACCGATATTCTTTAGAGAAGATTGGACGACAAACTGCTGTCCATTCTGCAATTTAAAGATGGAGTAGTCTCCAGTAGTTTCAACATAAAGTAACTCATCAAGATTGATTCTCACCAAACGTTTCTCTGATTTTACAAAAACAAAATTGTCATTTGGGTAAGCTTGAATAGGAGAGGAGGTAGTAGGCATTTCTGCCTCAGTTTGCCCATTTCTTTGAGCTCTGAAGCGGTTGATGGCTCGCAGTAAACGCATGCTTGCCACAGGTTTTACGATATAGTCTACTACGTGATCAATAAGATCAAATGCTTTGATGGCATAGTTCTCTTTAGCGGTCGTAAAGATAATGCCGGGGACTTGATCCATGTTCTTGACGAACTCAATGCCAGAACAATCTGGCATCTCAATATCAAGAAAAATTAGGTCCACTGGATGTTGAGAAAGATAGCTGTTTGCAGCAAGTGCATTGTCAAATATTCCTACAATTTCGACATCAGGAATTCTGTGGCAGATCCCTTGGATGTGCATCCGAGACATTTCTTCATCATCAACAATTAGGCAACGCATTTAATCTTAGGGATTTATGAATTGAAATTCTTCTAGTTTCTTTTTTTCTGATGCTACTAAATGGAGACTTTCTAGAACCGCGGCTTTGAATCGCTGAAAACTCTCCTTCATTCTCGAGCCTGTATGGCACTGTTGACTCTGGTCCTCCAGTTGTTTGGCTATATTACTAACGTAATTCAATCCAACCATGCTGAAGGTGGGTTTGATCTTATGTACAGAGTCGTTCAAGGATAGCCAATCCTCTGTTTCCCATTGGTTTTCTATTTGAGCAAAACTATTAGGTGTATTCTTCAAAAAGATGTCGAACATCAGATTGACTTGATCATAGTTGTTCATGTACAACTCCTGCAAGCGTAAATGATCAAATACCGGGGAAAATTGAAAGGAAGCCGGCGTGTGCTTGGCCAGGTATCTTTTTTCATGTTTTTGTAGAACGGCAAAGATATCCTGTGGGCTAAAGGGTTTGGTCAGATAGTCATCCATCCCCACGGCTTTTGCCTTTTCATGATCCGCCATAGAGGTTGAACCACTCGTAGCAATCACTGGGATGGTACGATTGGTGACAGCAGCTGAATTACGAAGATGAATGCAAGTTTCGAAACCATTTTTCAACGGAATCCTCAAGTCTATGAAGGCTAGGTCAAAGATTTGCTGATCGAGCTTCTCAGTGGCTTTGACTCCGGTGTCCACACAACATACCTGATAGCCCATTCTTTCCAAAACCGATTGAAGATAAACCTGATTAAGCGGGTTGTCCTCCACCACCAAGATTCGCTTTAGGCCAAGAGGGCTTACAGGAGCAAATCCAGATGTTGTCTTCTCTTTAGTCTGTGTCTTCTCTTTGAGTCTAAATGGAAGTTGTACGGTGAAACTTGAACCTTTACCTACTTCACTTTTAACCTCAATATTGCCCCCCAGTAGATCAAGTATGTTCTTTGAAATGGCTAAACCCAGTCCTGCACCTTGCTGTCGATATTTCACTTGACCACTCTGTTCGAAGCGCTTGAAGATCTGAGATTTCATCTTTGGAGAAAAACCAATTCCCGTATCCGTAATGTTAAATGCTATCCAACAGATGTTAGACTGTGTGGCGATAGGTTCAATGGAAAAACTAATTTGCCCCTTCTCGGTAAACTTGATAGCATTGCCTAGTAGGTTCAGTAGAATCTGATAAAGCAAAACTTTATCCCCCAGTAAGTCTGTAGGTAATTCTGGGGATAGGTAGTACTTAAAGTGTACAGGTTTTTCCCATAGGCGGAATTCTGTGGTTTTAGCTAGAGAATTAAGTAGTGCAATCAGATCAAATCTTTTGAGAGAGGGTTCAATTTGTCCCCTGTCCATTTTTCCCAGCTCCAGGGCATTTGTCATCATGGCAAGTAAGAGGTCGCTTGCTTGTTTCAAATGTCCAAGATACTGCTGCTGCTTATCGGCAGTAACGTCATCATGCAAGAGACTGGTCATACCTACAATAGTATTAACGCTATTGCGGATTTCGTGACTTAGATTTGCTAGGTAATTTTTGTTGGAAGAATTTTCCTGTTGAACTTCTTGTAGCTCGTTCTCTAGAATGGAGATCTTGTTCAATAAGAATTCTCGCTCGGTTTCCGAGCAGTGGAAGCGATCCTGGTGAAGATTCTTGCTACTAGTACGTACAGTGTCCTTCACAGGGATTGCTCCTGTAAATGGGTCTTGAGTTTCAAATGAGAGTTCAGAGCGAAGTATTGCCTGAGAAGCAGAAATCAAAGTGAGCTTTTCAACTCCTTCCTTGAGTACATCTTGATTCCGCTTACCAGCACTGGACAAACGCCCTTGTCCGGCCTGATCCATGTTTTGCAGTGTTTGTTTTTTAAGACTAAACTGAGCTTATCTATTGATAAAGATTGCCGGCACAATTAGTGCCATCGCATTCTTTGAAGAAATAAGCTCGATGTCAAAGTAGTTTTAGTGTTGTCTGGATAAGGGGAAAATGTCTTTAACGCTGCGGAATTTCAACAGTGAATTACTACGAAAACTGGAGGATATTGTTTCAAAATAAGGGGAGAACAACTGTATTGAGTTATTCCTTAGAAGGGGGGAAGCTTACATTGATTGGTATAAGATGTACGGTGTAATTACACCAGCCTCAAGAGATTAGAAAGATTTACAATTTCTTGGCTCTAAGATAGGAATAAATTAAAGAAAAAACGTATTTTATTAATAATATTTATAAACGGTAGTCAGCTGATTACCATCGGTAGATAGCTGGGGACGAAGATCAATGCAATGCGGCACGTAGTGGTAGGTTGTCTATAATTTCCCCTTCTTGATCCATCCACCATTCCAATCGTTGGTAAACCTTGTCTTCCGGAAAATATTCCAATGCCATCTTAACATAGATATGCCCATGCTTGGCTTCGGAAGTCCAAAGCATCTTGTAAAATCGTTTCAGATCAGGATCTGTTAAGCCTTCTTCGATGAGCCGGAATCGTTCAGCGCCTCGTGTCTCGAATACGGATCCGATCAAAAGACGGTCGAGTAGCCTTTCTTCGATTCCAGAGTGCATTCGCTTCATCAGGCTTTTGATGTACGGATCTTCAGGCATAGAGGCAAGCAAACGTACGCCCCTCTTTTCCATTAAGGCATAGACTTCTTGGAAGTGTTCCAATTCTTCTAGGGCTGTTTCGATTAACTCCGGAATAATTGCCGTTCTATCAGGATATTTGGCTACTAGGCTTAAAGCTGCGGCAGAGGCCTTCCGCTCGCAATCTGCATGATCTTGCAAAAAGGTGTCGAAATCACCCAAAACTGTTTCTACCCATTCTGGCTTGCTGGCTACTTTTAGTTCCAAGTTCAGTTTCATCGTGTATTGACTTATCTATGTACTAATTAGGATAATTTCGAGACTTGAGAAAACCCAGTTCAGAAACACAAATGTAATGAACAAGATGTGTAACTGCTCTTTTGTGTGCAATAGGATTTAGAGCTCTCTTATATATAAGAATCTGCAGTTACCTATAACTACATGATCTATAGCTGCTAAAAATGATTTTATCACACATTTTGCTCCGGAGATTTACTAAGTCGCTATGCGCTTGAAATGAAAGGATTTACAGGCGAATGTAAGCCTTGATTTGAAGGTGTTTTTACAAGCCTTGTTTTTTTCAAGTTTAAGCAAATTAATAGTCTTTTATAAGCACCTTGATGATAGATATTTTGTATCTTTGCGAGGTTACAGTAGAGCGACAAAAAGAAAATTCTCTTGCCTGCTTTTCCTAGAAATTATTTAATCGATTCAAAAGATTTAGATGTCTTCAAATCAAAGAATTATTCCCGTTAACATCGAGGATCAGATGAAGACGGCTTACATAGATTATTCTATGTCGGTCATCGTTTCTCGGGCGCTACCGGATGTGCGCGATGGCCTGAAGCCAGTCCATCGCCGAGTGTTATACGGGATGTCAGAATTGGGCTTAACTTTTGGGAAGGCTCCCAAAAAGTCGGCGCGTATCGTCGGAGAGGTTCTTGGGAAATACCACCCGCATGGAGACTCTTCCGTTTACGACACCATGGTCCGGATGGCTCAAGAATGGTCTTTGCGTTATCCCTTAGTTGATGGGCAAGGAAATTTTGGTTCCATGGACGGCGATAGCCCGGCAGCCATGCGATATACAGAGGCCCGCTTGCGCAGAATCAGTGATGAAATATTAGCTGATATCAACAAAGATACCGTTGATTTTGCACTGAATTTTGATGACTCATTGGAAGAACCTACCGTTCTACCCACGCGCGTGCCCAATTTGTTGATCAATGGAGCTTCTGGTATCGCTGTAGGTATGGCCACTAATATGCTACCGCATAACCTTACCGAAGTACTCAATGGAATTTCAGCTGCTGTTGATAATCCTGAAATCACGGTAGATGAATTGATGGAGTTTATTAAAGCCCCTGATTTTCCCACTGGAGGTACTATCTATGGTTACCAGGGTGTGAAAGAAGCATTCCATACGGGGAGAGGAAGAGTGGTTTTACGTGGAAAAGCAGACATCGAAACAGAAAGCAATGGTCGAGAGACCATTATTATAACTGAAATACCTTATCAGGTTAATAAGGCCAATTTAGTAGCCAAGATGGCGGAATTGGTTAATGATAAAAGGATCGAAGGGATCACGGATCTACGAGATGAATCCGATCGAAACGGACTTAGAATTGTCGTGGAGGTTCGTAGGGACGCAATGGCGAGCGTGATTTTGAGCCAGCTATACAAGTATACACCTTTGCAATCTTCTTACGGTGTTAACAATGTGGCGCTGGTGAATGGACGTCCAATGCTTCTGAACCTTAAGGATATGATTGAGGAATTCATCAAATTCCGTTTAGAGGTAATTGTACGACGTACTCAATTTGATCTGCGCAAGGCCTTAGGGAGAGCACATATCCTGGTTGGTCTGTTGGTTGCGTTAGACTACATTGATCATGTTATCACTTTGATTCGAGCCTCTAAAACGCCAGAAGAAGCGCGGGAAGGTTTGATGAAGGGAGAGTTCATTAAGGATAAGGATGCCTTCTGGAAGAAATTTGGAACCTTGATTGAAGAGGCCCAAACCGATGAACTACAAGTGCTTGAAGGTAATGTATTATCAGAGGCACAAGCCAAGGCCATTTTGGATATGCGACTTCAGAAATTGACAGGCCTGGAGCGCGATAAGGTCAAGGCAGAATACGACGAAATCCAAGAAAGAATTGCCCACTTGAAGGCTATCTTGGAAAGCGAGGACCTACAGAGAGAAATCATAAAAGAGGAACTTGCCTTTATCAAGGAGAAGTATGGTGATGAGCGCCGCACGGATATCAACTTGGCTGGTGGCGACATCAGCATGGAAGATCTGATCAAGGATGAGGAAGTCATTGTGACTATCACTCATCTAGGATATATCAAGCGTACGCCAAGTTCTGAATATCGTACGCAAGGTCGGGGAGGACGTGGATCTCGCGGAAGTAAGACCCGTGATGAAGATTTTGTAGAGCACATCTTTTCGGCCACCAACCATAATTATTTGCTACTCTTTACGGAACAAGGCAAATGTCATTGGTTGCGAATCTATGAAATTCCAGAAGCAGGTAAGAACTCCAGTGGTAGAGTTATCCAGAATATCCTAGCGATACCGCCGAATGATAAGGTCAGAGCTTATATCATCGTCAAAGACTTGAAGGATGAAGACTTTATCAACCAGCATTATATCATGTTCTGCACCCAAAAAGGGGTGATCAAGAAGACATTGGTTGAAGCCTTCTCTCGTCCAAGAGCTGGCGGGATAAATGCGCTTACCATTAATGAAGGGGATCAACTCCTGGAAGCTAAACTGACCAATGGAAATAATGAGGTATTCATTGCTTCTAGAATGGGTAATGCCATTCGTTTCAATGAGTCAGCGGTGCGAGCGATGGGCCGTAGCGCAGCAGGAGTTAGAGGTATTTCGCTGCTTCCCGGAGAAGATCGAGTTGTAGGGATGATCTGCATTGATCCAACAGATACAGAAGTAACCATCCTGGTCGTTTCTGAAAAAGGAAACGGGAAACGCTCCGATTTCAACGATTATCGCTTGACCAATCGTGGTGGAAAAGGGGTGAAGACGATGCAAGTTACTGCCAAGACGGGTCATGTGGTTGCCATCAAAGCGGTTCGAGAAGATGAGGATATCATGATTACCAATATTTCGGGTATAGTGATCCGGATGCCCGTACAAGATATTCGAATCATGGGTAGAGCGACTCAAGGAGTGCGCGTTATCCGATTAGATGAGGGGGATGATATTGCTGATATTACCATTGTACCAGCAGCTGAGGATGAGGATGTTATTGATCCAGACGGAGCAGAAGGCGATGATTCTGAGGCAAATGCTGAGGATCAAAATGAGTCAGGAGATTAACAAATTTTAACAGGCGGGCAGTCGAATTTAACACTAAATAAGTACCTTCGTACCTAGTTTGTTCGTCAAAACAATGGTTTTTAAACAAAATATCAAATCTGAATATGATGAAAAAGATTTTCTTATCCTGTCTATCTCTTCTACTAGTTCTTGGTAGTGTCGAGGCACAAAATGGTAAAAAAGCCCTTAAGAAAGCCTCTCAGGCGATTGCGGCTTTCAACCTAGACCAAACTAATAAAGCAAAGCTACAGGAAGCTGTGGATAACATCGCGACTGCTGAAGCTGATGCGGAGACTGGTGGTACCATTAAAACATGGTTGAAGAAAGGAGAGATCTATGGTGTAATCGCTACTCAGATCACAAATATCAAGACTTTAGGTATTGGAGATGTGAGTGAATTGCCTGATGTTGACAGACCGGCCTATAATTCCTTCAAAGCCTTCGAAAAGGCATTCGGTATGGCCGAGAAGAAGTATGAAAAGAAAGATGCACTGAAAGGACTTGCTATGGCGCAAGGTACTTTGTCTAACATGGGCATCTATGCTTACGATGAGCAAAAATATGCAGAAGCCTACCAAAATTTCAATGCGGTATTGACTGCCCATGAAATGTTGAAGGCTAATGGCGGAGAAAGTGCACTTGATGCGAATCCAGAGCAGTTGAACGAGCAGAAGTATATCACAGGTTTGGCAGCACTGAACGCTAAGAAGACGGCTGATGCTAGTAAGCTTTTCCAGGACCTATATAAGGCAAATTATGACAAGGCAGCTATTTACGAAGCTTTGTATAAGATCGAATCAGAGAAGACTTCTGCAGCAGATGCTTACCAGTACCTAGAAGCTGGCCGTAAAAAGTATCCAGATGATGTTTCTTTGTTGTTTGCTGAAATTAACCACTTCTTGAAGTTGAATAAGCTTGACGTGTTAATCACAAAACTGGAAATGGCTATTGAAAAAGAGCCAGATAACATGTCTTTGTATGCTACTCTAGGTAATGTCTTTGACAACTTGTACCAAAAAGAATCTGGAGATGGTAATGAAGCTAAAGCAGATGAATACTTCAACAAAGCATTGGAGCGCTATAATCAAGCTTTAGCAAAAGATCCTAAGTATTTTGACGCTATCTATAGTATTGGAGCTTTGTACTACAACAAAGCTGCCGCGATGACTAAGCAGTTGGTTGAGCTAGAAGGAGACTACTCTAAAGATGGTCTGAAGAAGTACGAAGATATGAAGCAGAAAGTATTCTCTCAATTTGACGAAGCACTGCCATTTTTCAAGAAGGCGGAGAAGCTAAATCCAAATGATGCGAATACATTGATCGCCTTGAAAGAGATCTTTGCTCGTAAGGATGATCTAGCAACTTCTAACGAATTCAAAACTCGTTTGGAGAAAGTACAAGCTGGAGGAAAGAACGATGCTTCTTACTTCAATGAGTAATCCAACTCAAGCGAGTTAACAATAAAAAACCCGATGACCACTGGTCATCGGGTTTTTTATTGCTTCATATGGAGGATAGCCTTCTTTCTTTATCTCTTCGTCAAGCTTCTGACAGACTGTTTTCTGTCAATTACCCACCTACCTACCTACCTTCTTTGGTGCATCTTTATGTGTAAATGCGCCTCTTATGCTAGTACGACTACTCTCAATCATTTGTCTATTAGGGCCCACCACCGATTCTTTGTGCCAAAGCATTGAAGATGAAGTGAGGGAAGTTAGGAAAGAGATATCACTTTATGATCGTAATCCTGCTGATGATGATCAATTGACAAAGGCTATATCTACAATTGCCATAGTGAAAGAAAAAGCAGGGAGTACAATTGGCCCAGAAATTTGGGAACTCGAGGCCAGGCTATATCATCAGATTGCTGCTCAGCAGTTAAGATCTAGCCAGACAGATATCAGGCCATCTAGGACCCTGTTAGCCATTGAAGGTCCGGCTTTGAAGGCATATGATTCTTATCTATCCTTGCTTCAAGTAAGCAAAAGGAAAAATAAAAAACACATTTTGGCCAATCTGGCAAGTTTACAGAATCTCCTGCTATCAAGAAGTGTTCTGGATTTGCAAAGAAAAAGTAGGAGAGAACTTGTTATTCGTCAACACCGAGCCATTCTTGCTCTACATAATTTGATGCGGGGGGCAAAAATGGGGAGTGTCCTCGATCGGCGAATGAAGTGGTTTTCTTATCAACTGGCCTTGGCTGCCTTTTATCGGGGGGAGGTTGATACCTATACGCCTTTGGTTCGCACTCTTTATGAGCAAGGTTATGAGACACCAGGTCTTTATCTATTATTGTATGAAGCATTTGCACATCGAGGTACTCGCGGATTGGCTTTTCGTTACCTTTCTGAAGGGAGAAGAAAATTTCCGTTACATGGAGACTTAATGGAAGCCGAGGTTAAATACTTTTTTGATCTTGATCAGATAGCCAGATTGAAAAAGCGCTATGAAGATCAAGGGAAAGATCAGCACTTGAGTCTGAATCAAGAATACGAAATCATCCTGCTGTACAATAAACTATTCAAAGTTTATCAAAGTACAAAAGATACCATTGCGGCTGCAACGAATTTCGAACTGGCCATGGACAAAATCCAATCCTACCTGGATCAAGACCAAACGGATTACCTGGCAAATCTTGGGGCAGTCCTCTTAATTTATGATCAATTCCTGGTGTTGGTCAATGAACTTCTACTAATTGGGGAGGAATGTAGCAGGTCTTCCTTAAGGAGGTATGGAGTGATAAGAGATAAGATCGACGAGGTTCTCAAAGGGATTCTTCCCTATCTGGATCAGATCCAGGATTATAGCGATAATCATCTGGAGATTCTAGAAATATCCAGAACGGTTAACATGGTCGAAGCGAAATTAGACTTACGGCGTAAATACAGACAGCAATTTTTTCAAGCTCGGATGAACCCCAATAATTGGCACACGTATGTAATACGCCAGGAGTGGTGGTGAGCACGATTATTTATTCTTCAATCTCACCCCCTTCCTTATCTCTGGTCCATTTGAATTCATCAATGGATCTACGTTCCTTCTTAGTGGGCCTTCCTGCACCTTTCTCTCTTTTTTCGGCTGCCGCTTTCCCCACAAACCAGTCCTGGTATTTATTGAGCTCTTCTGCCGGAGTTAAATCCTCATAACATTGTTGAGCAAGTGGTGCTGAAACCCGCTTTTGGATTAAATCAATAACCTTGAATTGGAGGTCGAAACCATTTTTGCGCACCTCTACCAATTCTTCACGTTCGACCAAGTAGGAGGGTTTTACATTAACTCCCTTAATCTTAATTTTTCCCGATTTACAGGCATCAGTGGCAATTGTTCTTGACTTAAAAATTCGAACGCTCCAAAGCCACTTGTCAATTCTTACCTTATCCATTCAGAACTTTAATCTTCCTTTAAGGGTGGATACTGCATATTTAGTTTTTCGAGCCGCTCCACCATAGTTTTTGTGACAATATAATCTCGATACCATCTGCTATCTACCGGTGTAATGATCCAAGGGATATCACTTCGATTGAGCATGTCTTCGTAACAACGCATATATTCATCCCAATGTTCCCTTTCCTGCCAGTCGCTCGGATTGTGCTTCCAATGCTTATCGTGTTCTTCCAGTCTTTCGGTAAGTTCCAAATTCTGTTGATCGTGAGAAATATGAAGGTAGAATTTGAAAATTATCGTATTGTTATCAAAGGTCAACAGCTTCTCAAAAGCATTGATCGCTTCGTATCTATTATCTACGCGTTCCTCATCGATCCATCCGTGGACGCGTTGGATGAGCACATCTTCATAATGTGATCGATTGAAAACCTTGATCTGACCTTTGGCTGGAGCTTGCTTATGTACACGCCAAAGGAAATCGTGCGCGAACTCTTCATCCGTTGGTTTCTTGAAGGAATACACGCCAAGGCCGCTAGGGTTGCACTCTCGGAATACAGTACGTACCGCACCATCCTTTCCACTTCCATCCATACCTTGGAAGATGACCAGTACAGAATGTTTTTGTTCAGCAATTAGTAGTGCGTGTAGTTCGCCTAAACGTTCAACTAGATCTTTGGTAAGTTCGCGAGTTTCTTTCTTGCTAAGGTTTTCAGGAGGCTTTGTAGAATAGTCTTTGAGTTTAATCATATGTGTTCTTTTATACTGTAGCACTTAATTAAGTTCGCATTTTAGAACGCTTTACCAGATATGCCTGAAGGATCTGTCTAAAGCCTTTATTTATATCTGCTTCCACGAAGTCAATTTGATACTGTAGACATCTCAGTTTCAATTGGTTTGTGAAATCCTGGATCTGCTTCTGATAGGTCTCCTTGACCTGGTTGGGCTGGAGCCGTACCCGCTCACCTGTTTCCATATCTACAAATAGGTAAGGTCTGTTTTTGAAATCAAAATCGATCTCCTTAGACTTATCCACAACGTGAAATAGAACCACTTCGTGTTTGTTGTGCTTCAGGTGCTGTAGCGCTGAGAAAAGCTTTTCGGTATCCTCCGATTGCTCAAACATATCACTAAAAATGATCACCATAGATCTTTTGTGAATACTATCAGCGATCTGATGTAAGGCTTTGGCTGCAGCAGTGGTTTTATTGTGCTCTGGTGTCCGGATGAGGCGATCTAGGTAGGTGAGGAGTAATCGGTAATGTTTAGTACTGGATTTGGCTCTGGTATGCTCACGTAACTGTTCGTCAAAGACACTTAGGCCAAAGGCATCCCGTTGCTTCTGCAAGAGATTCATCAGGGCAGCACTGGCTAGTGCAGAAAACCTAAGCTTGTTAATGTAAGATGGATCATCCTGTTTACCTTCTGGAAAGTACATGGAGGAGGAGGCATCCACAATAATTTGACATCTCAGGTTGGTCTCCTCTTCAAAACGCTTAGTAAACATCTTATCGGTGCGCGCGTAGACCTTCCAATCAATATTTCTAGTGGACTCACCTTGATTGTACAGTCGATGTTCGGCAAATTCTACTGAAAATCCATGGAAAGGACTCTTATGTAGACCGATGATAAATCCTTCCACCACTTGCTTGGCGAGTAACTCCAGGTTCCCCAAATCTCTTACCTCAAGGCTGTCCAATAAATTCATATACAGTAACGGGTTTGGTACGTTTAAATCAGTCGAAGAAGAACCATTTTGCTTGCCCTTCCCCTAAAAATAAGTCCCTACTCCGAAATATACGAAGTAAGGACTTAAACTGTCTATATTTTTCTGCTAGAAAGATAGATTAAGCTACTTGCATTAGAGCCTTGTCAATCTTTTCTGCTAGTTTGTTCTTAGTAGTTACACCTACTTGCTTGTCAACAACCTCACCATCTTTGAGGATCAAAATCGTCGGAATGCTGCGGATTCCAAATTTCATTGAAATCTCAGGATTATCATCCACGTTTACTTTACCAATGATGGCTTTATCTTCGTAGTCAGAGGCAAGTTCTTCGATGATGGGACCAATCATTCGACATGGCCCGCACCACTCAGCCCAGAAATCAACTACTGCTACTCCTTGTGCAGACTCTGCATCGAAGTTTTTATCGGTGAATTCGAATGCCATTTCCTGTAGTTTTTGAACGGTTACTTAATAAATGCTTCTTTTTGAACAGCTTTTTACCATTATTGGTTGCAAATATAGATATAAACTTGTAATCAAGCTGTCGAATCAGAGACATTCTTTTGACGGTGAATTCCTAAAATAGTTACATTACATTTCTTTTTTTCATCTGCCTAGATCAGGACTGAAAGTTTCAGATCAACGCTATTTTGATAAGCTATGCAGCTAAAACGAAAACTTCTCTGGATTGGACTTGGGGTGTTGAGCTTATTGCTTCGTTGGATTGGATCATTTGAACCGCAATGGATTGAACAGATTTACAGTCGATTCCTATTTATTCCCATTAGAGTCTTGTATGACATCCTCTTCGGATGGTTGCCTTTTCCTTCAATTTACCTTTTCATTATTTTGATTGGATTTTGGCTAGTGAAGACAGTTGGGAAAATTCGGAAGTACTCACCCAATTGGATTCCTAGACTAGGATATGCGGCTTTGAGTTTGGTGGCTTTCTTATCGATCTTGATTTTTGCCTTCCTTTTCGTTTGGGGCTACAACTATGGTAGAGTTTCATTGGAAGACCAGATTGGTATAAGTCCAAAACCACTGGATAAGGAGCAGATTTGGTCTGCCTTGCAAGAAGAAACGGCAGAGCTAGTAGAGCTTAGAAGTCAAATTCCTGGGGCAGGGGAGGAGGCACTAGACCGAAGCGATCATCCTGAAAAGCTGGAAAAGAATCTGCGTGTACTTCTGAAAAATTGGCTAAAAACTCATGATTTCCCAGCTCCTAGCAATGCTCGAGCGTATAAGATTTATCCCAAGGGAATATTTATGCGTTTTAGCTCCTCCGGATTGTATTTCCCGTTCACCGGACAAGGACATGTAGACGCGGGCTTACATCCCCTCCAATGGCCCTATGTAATGACGCACGAAATGGGACATGCTTACGGCTTCGGGGATGAGGGGACTTGTAACTTTTTAGCCTATGTAGCCTGCGCCTCGGCTGAGGATCCTGTAATTGCCTACATGGGCAGACTGGCCTATTGGCGTACTTTGGCCACCAGTTACCTACGGTATGAGCGGGAAGCCTACCAGGCCTTTCGGGCTGAATTACCTTTAGGAATGCAGGCTGATCTCAATGCAATCAACGAAAACCTTAGAGCTTACCCAGATATCATGCCCAAGGCACGTTATGCAGCCTATGATGCCTACTTAAAAGCGCAAGGCATCAAAGAGGGAATGCTCAATTACAGTAGAGTCATGATGATGGTGCAGGCATGGAAGGCTAAGCAAAGGAATAACTAACCTCCAGATCTTTTCGTTTGGCTGTACCCTTGGTCTTTTAACCAGTCTACAACTTTGTTGCGATGGTCTCCTTGTAACAGAATTTCCCCCTCCTTGACACTTCCACCTACTCCACATTTGCTTTTGAGGGCCTTACCCAGATCTTTTAGATCTGCATCTGGACCGACGAAGCCGGTGATTAGGGTTACTTCCTTTCCTTTTCGCTGCTTTCGATCTAGACTTACTCGCAATCGCTGTTGGTTGGCTGGAAGCGCCTCTTCCTCTTCCTCTTCATTGAAGGCGTAATCGAAGTCCGGATCGGTAGAAAAGACGATACCGATTCGATTTTTTTTGTTTTTCTTAGCCATGAAATCTATGCTTTAAAAATCATTTCTTTCATCTAAAATAGAAAGCCGAGTGCTAAGATCGGAATTAATGCTGAATCTATATCCGTTTCTGGCAAGCCAGCTAAGCCCAACTCCAATTTAAAGTTCCCTTTTTGCCAAACACTACCAACTGCTGGAATAAATCCGCCGTCATCTCCGCCAAAGAGTATTTCAAAGTGTAATCGCCATTGGGGCGCGACTCGATATCCACCACCAATAGAAGCCAGGAAAACATCGTCGCTGAAAGCATCAAAAGCGATAGAAGACCCAATGGTTAGATTAAAGAACTGGTCCGGGTTTCCTGCGGTCAATATGGCAAAGGTATGAGCCACTCCTTCAATACCTGTAAATTCCGTGATCGGGAAAATCATATTTACGCCTGCCCCAACATGTAGCGACCTCCCAACAGGGGTAGTGGCCTTAAGTCTGAAAATACCGATATCGGGGAGTGCAAAACCTCCGCCAATGGAAAAACCTTCCGTAACTCCAACATCTACGATGTTGACGATAAAAGCAATGCTTCGCACTTCACCATCCCCCTTCCCATAGTTAAAGGCAGTTGAGCTATATATTAGATTCTCTTTGCTAATACTTCTTCCTTGTCCCTCACCAATGAGGTCATCTCTAAACTGTCGTTGCCACATCTTGGCACTATCAAGATTTTCCTCTTGCCAGGTAATGATTGAGATCACTTCTTTAAAGGTGAAAGTAAGTTCATTGCCATTACCCAACCTGAAAAAGAGGTTAGTACTCCTGATATCAGTGAGTTGACCAACGAAGCGATCCCCTCGTTTGGTTCGTAGGATATGTACTTGCGTGGAATCCTGGAGATTTAGTTGATGACTAAAATATTGGGTATGTGCAAGGGGGAGAAAACTGCAAATCAACCAACAGCTGAGAATGGTTTTCAATAGTTTTTTATGCATAGCTCAATGATTGTTTCCGAGGGACTAAACTAGTAAAATCCTTTGGCTTTCTCTGATGTAGCACAGGCAGCCAAAGAATCAGAAATATTTTTTGAGACCAAGGGCTATTCCACGCGTCAAAATCATAGTAATTTTTTACATTGCCGCTGTTTTGGAAGAGCCCAGTCTCGCCACCGGGTTTTGTAATCCGAGGATTGCGGTTCTTTTTTGTGATCATTTATGTCCTATACCAAATTAGACTTATGAAAGTAGCTCAACAGTTGGCTGCCAGTATTATGATGGTACGACCAGCTCATTTTGGCTTTAATCCTGAAACGGCAGAAAACAATGCCTTCCAATCCAATGAAGGAGATTTAACACTTGAGGAGATTTCTGCTGCTGCCGTTAAGGAGTTTGATGCTTTTGTAGATAAACTACGTTCCTATCAGATTCATGTAGTAGTTGTTCAAGACACTGATACTCCTTTGAAAACGGATGCTGTATTTCCTAATAATTGGATCAGTTTTCACGAAGATGGCTTGGTTATAACTTACCCCATGTACTCCCCTAATCGAAGATTAGAAAGAAGAACTGACATTATAGAAACACTGGAGGAAGGATTTGAAATCAATACGTGGATTAAGTTAGAAAACCATGAATTAGGAGGGAAATTCCTCGAGGGGACGGGGAGTATGATATTGGATCGACCCAATCAAATTGCTTATGCCTGTCGGAGTGATAGAACACATCCACTTTTATTTGCTGACTTCTGTGAGAGTATGAATTTTGAACCGATCTTGTTCACGGCACAAGATGCAGGAGGGAATGATATTTATCACACAAACGTGATGATGGCATTGGGGGAGACCTTGGCTATTATTTGCTTGGAGTCATTGAGCAATCAGGAGGAACGAAATGAGGTAAAGATGCGCTTGCAAGAGTCAGGTAAAGAAATTGTGGATATCTCCTTCGATCAGATGAATGCCTTCGCCGGAAATATGTTGGAAGTAAAAAATGCAGCAGGTGAAAACTTCTTAGTTATGTCCTCTTCGGCCTACCATTCGTTGGATATGCAACAGACCGAAAAAATATTAGCACATACAGCGATTATTCATAGTCCGTTGGATCATATTGAAAAGTATGGCGGAGGCAGTGCTAGATGTATGATGGCTGAAATTTTTCTGGCCAAGAAGGACTAGAGCCTACTTGCTGGAATACAAGTAAATAGAGCACTCCTGATATACAGTAAGGGGGTGAAAAAATGCTAAATATTTACCTTGAATAGGCCACTTTCAGCGAATTGATGAGAGTGGCCTGTTGATTTAGCATATGAGAAGTTCGTACTTAATCTAGGCAAGAGCCTCTCTGCCTTTAGCAACGGATTATATTTTGGACTATATTTGCAGCGCACATCAACCAAAGGGCTAGCTCTTTAAGATCGAAAATTTCAGCTTTCGCTTAGCGACTGCCCATCAAATCTAAATCGTCATATGAAAAAACACTTACTTCTATTCCTACTTTGTATTTCTACATCCTTATTGCTTGCCACTACTCATGAGGTGACCGTCCAAAACAACTTCTTTAGCCCGAGAGACTTGGTGATTGAAGCAGGAGATACTGTCATTTGGAAATCCATTGAGGGTTTTCACAATGTAAATGGTTCTCAGGATGAATATCCGATGAATCCGGAAAGCTTTATCAATGGGAATGCCGCTCCCTCTCCTTGGGAGTATACTTTCGTCTTTGATAAGCCTGGTTTTTACAACTATCACTGTGACCCCCATCGCGCAATCGATATGTTGGGAACGGTTACAGTTACCCCTAAACTGGTGATAACAGAAATAATGTACAATCCACCTGAAAGCGGACTGGATTCTTTAGAGTTTATCGAGATACTTAATAATGGCCCAACAGACGTAAACCTTAAAGATTATTCATTGGACGGCGTTAGCTTTACCTTTCCAGGCTTCAATTTAGATGCTGGATCCTACGTTATGGTAGCTGTCGATTCCGTAGCATTTGAAAATAACTTTGGTCGTCCTGCTTTCCAGTGGACTGGAGGTTCTTTGAGTAATGGAGGAGAGACACTACTGCTATTAGATGGTGACGGAATGGTAGTAGACTCAGTGGATTATGACGATGGAAATGGCTGGCCCTCAGAGGCAGATGGATCTGGAGCATCCTTGGTGCTTTGTGACGTTAATGCAGATAATAGTGGCCCTGATAACTGGCAAGCAGCTAGTACACTATCAGGAGCGAATATTGGAGGTTTTGATGTATTTGCTAATCCCGGCGCTTCTTCCCAATGTCTAACAGGACCATTATTCTACATTCTTACGGAAAATTTCGAGATCGAAGAGAATGCAGGGACGGTTACTTTCCAGGTGGTATTGGAGAATGCAGGTGGATCGGGGACCTTCAGTGTCTTTAGTAGAGTTCTTGGAGCCTCTACGGCTACTGAGGATGCCGACTTTACCTACCCGGATGATACTATGATTGAATTTACTGACGTAGAAAGTGATACCGCGGAGATCACCGTCACGATAGTAGATGATATGGAAATAGAGGCGATTGAAACGATCGAAATTGATCTGAACTTCCCTAGTGAGGGTGCTGCCATTAATCCACTTCGAAAAAACCTCACGATTTCCATTAGAGATAATGACGCACAGATTCCAGCGATTGTGATCAATGAAATCATGTACAATAATCCAGGGACTGATTCCTTAGAATATCTGGAGCTTTTCAACAATGATAATGCGGCCCAGGACCTAGCAGGTTTCACCTTTGGTGCCGGAGTAGAATTCACCTTCCCGGCTGTTACCCTACAGCCTGGCGATTATCTGATCATAGCTACTGACTCAGCCGCTTTCGAGCGAAACTTCGGCGTTGCTGCTTTCGAATGGACTAGCGGTTCCCTCAGTAATGGAGGAGAATTAGTACAGTTGAGAGACCAATTTGGCAACATCGTTGACGAAGTGGATTATGATGATGGCGGAGATTGGCCATCTGATGCTGATGGAGGTGGAGGTTCACTGATTTTATGTGATGTGAATGCCGATAATAGCATGGCAACTAATTGGAAAGCCGCCATTAAACCAACTGGGGTGTTTGCAGGTGATGGTCAATTGCTGGGTTCTCCTGGAGAGGCTAACGATTGTTCTGACCCCGGTGACCCTGACTTCCCAGCCTATGATATTGGCGTGGTTACCACCAATAATGCGGATGGTAGACCCGATTCACTTGGTATTACTTGCCAAATCCAAGGCATCGTTTACGGAGTAGATATTCGCGGTGGCGGTGGACTTCAACTCACCATCATCGATGCCAATAATGATGGTATCGGTCTATTTAGCGGTTCGGAAGAATTCGGCTATACCGTTACCGAAGGAGATGAAGTGATTGTTAAAGGTGAGATTAGCCAATTCCGTGGTTTGACTCAGATTTCCCCATCCGATCTAACTTTTGTATCCTCAGGAAATGCTCTGTTTGATCCAGCAGTGGTGACAGTACTAGATGAGACTACAGAATCTCAATTGGTGAAGCTAGAAGGAGTGACTTTGGTCTCTTTCTCTTCAGATTCAGGGGGAGGAAACGCTGAGATTACGGATGGCACTAACACCTATACCATGCGACTTGATTCGGATACGGGTCTCAGTGAAAGTGATATTCCTACAGAGCCATTTAATGTGATTGGCATCGGCGGGCAATTTGATCCTGATGGTAATGCACCCTTTGATGCTGGATATCAAATTCAACCCCGATACCTAGCGGATTTCGAATTGATCAGTTCGACTTTCGATCCAACCCTGGCAGGGACTATTCAGGTGTTTCCAAACCCAGCAACAGACCAAGTGCAGCTTAAGATGGAAGAGGCATTTGAGCTTATCCGATTAACGGATGCATTGGGTAGAGAGGTATTACGTATACAGGCACCGAGCCTAAATTCTACCATAGAGATAGGTCAATTAGCACGAGGTATCTATCAGCTTCAATTTATAGCTGAAGGTAAGTTTTGGACTACGCAATTGGTAAAGCAATAAGGAGCCAAAAGTAATCTTCAATAGCCCGCCGTGAGCTTTTGCTCCGGTGGGCTATTGTCATCTTATTAAAGGATCAACAGCTATGTACCAAGGAAAAAAAATAGGCTTGGCGCTATCCGGAGGAGGGGCAAGAGGGGTAGCACATATTGGAGTTTTACGAGCGCTGGCTGAAAAAGGCATCGAAGTTGATGTCCTTAGTGGTACCAGCGCAGGAGCTATTGTGGCCACCTGGCATTCTGCAGGACTGAGTATCGAGCAAATGTTGGAATTTGTGGCGGAAAGTAGCTTATTCAAAGCCTTTAAGATTGTAATACCAAATACAGGCCTAACGAGCTTAAGTTATCTGAAGGAGAGGTTGGCTAAAGTGATCTCGGAAGATAATTTCTCCACTTTGAAAAAGCCGACTTACATCGCCATCTCAAATTTGAACAAGGGGCAATTGGAAGTTCGGCATGAAGGGCCACTATTTGATATTGTCATGGCTTCCTCTAGTATCCCACTCATCTTTAAACCAGTTGAGATAGATGGAGAAATTTATGTGGATGGAGGAGTATTTTGTAATCTACCAGTCGACCCAATCAAAGACAAAGTGGATTACACGATTGGAGTCGATGTGATGCCAGCTGTTGAATGGGAAAGCAAAAGTTTGAATGGTTGGTTTGGGATCGGAATACGATGTTTTGAGTTGTCTGTCCATGCCAATTCTCTGGCGCAAAAGCAGCTTTGTGATCATTTAATCGAGGTAGAAAAGGCTGTCTCATTCCATACCTTTCAATTCAATAAATACAAGGAGTTAGAAGAACTGGGGTATCAGGCAGCTGTAAGTTCCATGGATCGGATCCTGCAGGATTTGGATGATCTAGCGTAAGAAAACCGAAAAGTCCTCAGGGTTACTTATGTCAACGTCAATGTTTTCCTTCAAGGTAGTGGCTAAGGATAGACCTAGGTAATCCACTTTGATGGGGAAGGACTTATGTTCACGATCTACTAGTACGGCTACCTCCACTTTTTTAGGAAGGATGTTCAAGATGGGTTTGAAAGCGTAGAAAATAGTTCGTCCTGTATTGGCCACGTCATCTACTATGATGACAGATCGGTTGATTAATTCCTCTCTTTCTAATTCCAGACTCACTTCATGCTCCACCGGGGCGGCTGGATTCAGCCTAATTCTGGTCAGTCTTACTGGGATTTCAGTGATGACTTCCAGCTCTTTTTTCAGAATTTCAGCAAAAGCAGTACCATTGTTGTTAATCCCGGCCAGTACAATCTCTTGCTCATCATAGTTGTGTTCCAACATTTGAATGGCCAAGCGCTTGATCTTTTGTTTGATTTCCCTATGATCCAGAATCTTCATGTGCAGCGTCGTGATATATTTTGCTACAAATTTCATTAAAAAAATTAAAGATTAAGGGGTAAAGGGGATATTTTCGACCTTGGACTTGGATATTAAAAGAATACCTTCTTATTTTTAGCGAAATTTCGCTAGAAAAAAAGAGGCCTGGGAGAAGCTTGGAAAAGAAGCCTTAGGTCTCACCTAAAAATTACACTTGTAATGGTACAGCAAATCCTTTTCATACTGGTCAGTGGTGCAGCACTAGGCTATGCCACCTTTCAGTTTATGAAAATCCGCAGAAACATCTTATTGGGGCAAGACGAGGAAATCACCCTTGATCGAGGACAAAGTTGGAAAAATGTGCTGCTCGTTGCCTTTGGGCAGAAGAAGATGTTCAAACGAATGATTCCGGCGGTGCTGCACTTTTTCATTTATGCAGCCTTTGTGATCACACAAATTGAATTGATCGAGATCTTTATAGATGGAGTATTTGGTGTCCATAGGTTTTTTGCTCCGAGTTTAGGAGGGTTCTACACCTTCATGATCAGTTTCATTGAAATTCTATCTGTATTAGCATTTATAGGGACGGTCATTTTCTTGATTCGAAGAAACCTGCTGAAGATTCCGCGCTTTGTAAAATCCGAGATGACGGGATGGCCAACGCTGGATGCCAACTTGATCTTGATCTTTGAGATCATTCTATTGATTGGCATCTTTAGCATGAACGGAGCGGATACAGTTTTGCAACAGGTGGATCCAGCACACTATGCTTCTACTGGTGATTTGGCTGTTTCAAGCTGGTTAGGACCAGCGCTCTTCGGAGGAATGGAACAATCCAGTTTGGTAGTGGTAGAACGTTTCGGTTGGTGGTTGCACATTAGCATGGTCTTCGTCTTTCTAAACTATCTTCCTAAGTCAAAGCATTTACACATTATTTTGGCTTTCCCAAACACCTTCTATGCTAAGCAGAACTCTAGAGGGGAAATGGAGAATATGGATTCCATTATGAATGAAGTCAAAAGCATGATGGGATTCGATGGTGCTGCCGATGCAGGGGAGATGCCTATGGACGAAGAATTGCCCGAGTTTGGTGCTAATGATGTTTTCAGTTTAAGCTGGAAAAACATTATGGATGCCTACAGTTGCACTGAATGTGGCCGGTGTACTTCAGTTTGCCCTGCTAACCTAACGGGCAAAAAATTGTCTCCACGAAAAATCCTTATGGACATTAGGGATCGGGCAGACGAGATTGGCAAAAATCTGGATTCGAAATCCGCCGATTTTGCCCAAGACAAAGAAAAACCTTTATCAAAGGATAACTATGAAGATGGTAAGTCTCTTTTTGACTACATCACTAGAGAAGAGATTCACGCTTGTACTACCTGCAATGCTTGTGTAGAGGCTTGTCCAGTTTTAATCAATCCATTGGAGCCAATACTTAAACTAAGAAGGTATGAGATTTTGACCGAGTCTGCAGGGCCATCTGATTGGCTACCCATGTTCAATAGTATTGAGAACAGCGGCGCAGTCTGGTCGATGCCAGTGGACAGAGATCAGTGGGCAAAGGATGCCATGGCGGAGTAGTACAACAACCTTTATTTGACTTTCTTAAATTGAAAATAATGAGTGATCTGAAGATAAAAACGATGGCGGAAATGGCGGCCGAAGGCAAACAAGCTGAAATACTTTTCTGGGTAGGTTGTGCGGGTAGTTTCGATGCTCGTGCTCAGAAAGTTACGGTAGCCTTGTGTAAGATTTTGAATAAGGTTGGAATCGAATTTGCCATTCTTGGCTCCGAGGAAAGTTGTACGGGAGATCCAGCGCGACGGGCGGGTAACGAATTTGTTTTCCAAATGACTGCTTTGCAGAATGTGATGACCTTGAATATGTATGAGGTCAAAAAGATTGTCACAGCTTGCCCGCATTGCTTCAACACGATTAAGAATGAATATCCGGCATTAGGTGGAGAGTATGAAGTGGTACATCATACCCAACTTCTGCAAGAATTAATTGATCAGGGACGGTTGAAGTTGACTGAGGGGGGAGCGTTTGAAGGAAAGAAGATCACTTACCATGACTCCTGCTATATGGGCCGAGTCAATGGTGTATATGAAGCTCCAAGGAAGGTCTTGGAAGGCCTAGATAATGAATTGGTCGAGATGAAGCGTTGCCGAACGAAAGGCCTTTGCTGTGGAGCTGGTGGGGCTCAGATGTTCAAAGAAGATGAGCCGGGAGATAAGCGGATCAATATCGACCGAGCTGAAGAAGCTTTAGCTACCCAGGCCGAGATCATCGCTGTTAACTGTCCTTTCTGTATGACTATGATGGGAGATGGTGTAAAAGCTAAAGAGAAACAAGATGATGTCATGGTCTATGACTTGGCGGAGTTAATCGTCAATAATAATAAGTGGTAGTTTGAATTCAACTATCCGCTGCCCAACTCTGTTCTATTGGTTGTAAACAATAAAGGGATTAAACCATCTAATATGGAGACACTTGACCAACTTGCAGATAGTACGCGGGTATGGATTTACCAAAGTAACCAGCCCTTCAAGGAGGAAGATGAAAATCAAGTAAAGACGTACATTAAGCAGTTTGCTCAACAGTGGGTTAGTCATAATCGACAACTCAAAGCTTTCGGCGACTTGCTTCATCGGCAGTTTGTGGTGCTGATGGTGGACGAAAGTCAGGCAGGAGCGAGTGGATGTTCTATAGATAGCTCCGTGCGGTTCGTGAAGGGTTTACAAGCTGAATATGGCGTTGATCTTTTTGACAGAATGACCTTTACCTACCTAGATGGAGAGCAGGTCAAGACCGCTGACCGTGCTACCTTTGCTGCGAAGTATAAAGCCGGCGAAATCGACGATCAGACCCTGGTGTTTGACACGCTGGTTGATAATAAAAGTAAATTTGAAAAGAGTTGGCTGAAGCCTTTAGGAGAGAGTTGGCACAAACGGATGGTATAAGCTAAGTCTTTTGATCGTGCGTTAATCCCATTTCCAATTCTATTCATATTCCACTGCAGATCTTTCATAGATTTTATTTCGATAAAGCACCTTTTCGACCTATTTTGCATTTACACTACAGAAAACAGTATCAAATTCATTCCACAACATGATAGGAAGAGTAAAAAAGTGGTTAGGCATTGAAGGTGTGAAGTTAGAAATCGTGATCGCACCCGAACAACGCAGAAGGAGCGGTAAGGTTGAGGGCCGCTTGCGGTTCCAATCTTTAAATGCTCAGACCGTTACGAGTATCCGAATTGCACTCGTGGAAAAATACACTCGTGGTCGAGGTAAAGAGAAATTGATCGATGAGTACGAACTAGGAGAGATCAATTTGAAACAGACCATTGAGGTTCCTGCTGAAGAAATCGTGGAGATACCATTTACCCTACCCTTTAAGCTGATCAAATCGGAGATGGACGAGTTTGGTGATCGAAACTTCTTATACGGCGGGGTAGCCAGAGCAGCCAAGGCCATTCAATCTGTTCGTTCCGATTACCGTTTGGAGGCAGAAGCCAAGGTAAAGGGAGTGGCCCTAAATCCGTTTGACAAGAAATTCATCAAGCTCAAGTAGCGTATATTGTCACTGTACTAAATAGTCTATCTTTTTCTTTTTTCCTCTCATTTTCCTAATTAGCTTTGGGCGGACAAATAAAAGTCTTCTAACAGAGCTATGAATTCGCAAGTACTAGCTGTAAGAATCGGAGTCTTTGTACTAATGGTGTTAGCAAGCTTTCTGGTTGCTGACACGCAGCGGACTATCTTTTTAAAACCCTTCGGTACGCATACCTGGCGTCAATCTGATAGTGCATCACAATTTCGCAATTACTATCAAAACGGGGGTTCCTTAGGCAAGCCGCAGTTGATGAATAGAACTGGGCGAGATGGAGTTGCTGTGGCGGAATTTCCAATTACTTATTTTGTTTCAGCTCAGTTCGCCAAGTTATTTGGGTATTCGGAAGCTTGGGCCAGAGGATTACATTGGTTGCTTTTTGTTTTGGCAGCGTATAGTCTCTATTTGATTGCTTTGCGATTCATTGATAATCCCCTGATCGCTATTATCCCGGCTCTCTACTTTTTAAACCTTCCACTCAATTATTTTTACGCCAATAACTTCTTACCCAATATGCCTGCCATCTCCTTGGCGGTGATCGGTTGGTATTATTATTTCCGATTTTTATACGATGGTAAATCCCGGGCAATTCTATGGATGTTCCTATTCATGACGGTTGCGGCACTGATCAAAGCCTCGGAAGCCATCCATTTAATAGCTGCTTTTCTTTCTCTCTTATTTGCACATTTCATACGCAAGGAAAAGTGGCCGAAGGGTGCGGCTTGGCAAGTATGGGTTGGTGTTGCGACTGGAATAGTCTCTTTGCTAGCGTGGGTAGCCTATGCAAAAGCTACGAATCAAGCCTATGGGAACAATATGAGCCTCTTGGGGATCTTACCTTATTGGGAGATGTCTGAGGTGGATCGAGAATATACTTGGGAGGTCGTTATCCTTACGATCTGGGCCCCCGTTATCGCCGCTTCTGTAAATTGGAAGTTGATTTATTTGCTAGGAGTAGGACTCTTATGGCCAAAGGTATGGCGTTCGCGCTTGCTGGTACCCAGTCTTTTGTTGCTTGGAGGTAGCTTTGCTTATGGCATTTTGTGGTTTCAGGCCTTTATGATCCATGATTACTACTTATTGAGCATGCTAGTTTGTCCAATCTTCTTTCTGATCATGGTTTTGGGTCCTTTAGATGAGGTGGTGAAGAATAGAAAATGGATATCCTTAGCAACTACTATGGTATTGCTCGGATTAGGCGTTTATACAATCGATTATAACCGGCAAATACAGAAACAACGGACTTTACCTGAAGCGAGTGAAATCAATGCGGCATTCTACACACTCGAGGAAAAATTACGAAGCTTGGGAATTGACCGGGAAGACAAGCTTATCGCCGTACCAGACCCCAGTCCCAATATCTCCTTATATATGGCTAATAACCCGGGTTGGACTGATTGTCTGAACGGCGGAATCAATAATCCGGAACCCTACATTAAGGCAGGGGCAAAGTATCTAATTGAGCTTGATACTTCGATCCATAGTCGTCCAGGTATGGCTCCCTATCTCACCGATACCCTTGGAACGCATGGCCCCTTTGTTATATATCGCCTACCGGAGATAGCTACACAGTAAAAGATTTCCGGAAACCCTGGTAAATTCTTTACGTAAGAACTGGATATTTTCCTTTGAAAGCTATATTTGCGTGATGAATGAAAAAATTGCTATATTGGATTTTGGCTCGCAGTACACGCAGTTGATCGCCCGGCGAGTCCGAGAACTAAATATTTACAGTGAAATTGTGCCCTTCAATAAGCTGCCTTCCCTCGATGACAGCGTCAAAGCCATTATCTTATCAGGTAGTCCGTTTTCTGTAAAAGATGAGAACGCTTTACATCCTGAATTAGAGCAGTTTATAGGAAAAAAACCCATCCTCGCCGTGTGTTACGGCGCCCAATATATAGCCAATCATTTTGGCGGAAAAGTGGAACGTTCTCAAAAGAGAGAATATGGGAAAGCAAATTTGAGTAACATCCAACAAACTGATCCCTTATTCCGGGAAGTTGAGCCTGATTCGCAGGTTTGGATGTCCCATGGAGATACCATTATGGAATTACCAGAGGGGTTTGAATTGTTAGCCAAAACGGAAAGCATTAACGTTGCTGCATTTAAATCAAGTAACGGTAAATTTGATGCACCGGTGTATTGTCTGCAGTTTCATCCAGAGGTAACTCATAGCCTAGATGGTGCTAAGCTCTTGCGTAATTTTCTGCGAGATATCGCCGGATGTGAAGGGGAGTGGACACCCGCCTCTTTTGTAGAGGATACGGTTGCCTCGTTGAAGACACAGGTTGGCGAGGAGCATGTACTCATGGGTTTATCCGGAGGGGTAGATTCTACGGTTGCAGCTACGCTGTTAAGTAGGGCCATTGGGGATCAGCTTATCTGCTTTTTTGTAGATAATGGCTTACTGCGGAAAGGAGAATTTGAAGAAGTACTGGCTTCGTACCAAGGAATGGGATTGAACGTGGTGGGGATAGATGCAAAAGAGGAATTCTACCGAGAACTAAAAGGAGTTAGTGATCCGGAGCAGAAGCGAAAGATCATTGGCCGGGTGTTTATAGAAGTATTTCAAGAGGCAGCAAGACAATATCCGAAGGTAACTTGGTTGGGCCAAGGCACCATCTATCCGGATGTTATTGAATCTGTTTCAGTACATGGCCCTTCGGTGACTATTAAGTCTCACCACAATGTGGGCGGTTTACCGGAGAAACTACATTTGAAAATCGTGGAGCCCTTGCGCATGCTGTTCAAGGATGAAGTGAGAAAGGTGGGAAGAACCTTAGAAATCACCCAAGACATCCTGGGAAGACATCCTTTCCCTGGACCAGGCTTGGGAATTCGTATTTTGGGAGATATCACCGCTGAAAAAGTGCAACTACTGCAAGAAGCAGATGCCATCTACATCAATAATTTGAAGAAATTCGGCTTATATGACGATGTGTGGCAGGCGGGTACCATATTGCTACCTGTTCAGTCTGTAGGGGTGATGGGCGATGAACGGACCTATGAGCAAGCTGTGGCGCTGAGAGCTGTGAATTCCTCTGATGGAATGACGGCTGAATGGAGCCAGCTTCCATATGACTTTTTGGCGACGGTCTCCAGTGAAATAATCAACAATGTTAAAGGAATCAATCGTGTGGTTTATGATATCAGTACAAAACCTCCTGCGACCATCGAATGGGAATAAGGAGTCCGAGCTTTTGAATGTAGCAGAGGAGTCAGTAACAACGCCAGCTACCAGTTCAAAAAGGAACGGGCTGAAGATGGTAATGGGGATACTGAGCATATGTTTTCTAATGAGTTCATGCGCTCTTTTCCAACCTGTAACCAAGGCGGATGATAAAGATAAAGAGGAAGAAGAGTTAGATCCAATTTCTGGTCGCAGAGTATATGATCCCGAGACGGGCACATACATTGAGGTGAAAGATGTGGTATTGCAAGATATGGACACGGTGATCTGGACAGAGGTGCCTGCTTCTGCTTTTCCTCCCATCACAGCTTCCGATGAGACCTATACTGGTGGCAGTGGATCCTCAGATTTAATTCGAGTTGATGATCTAGGTTCGGAATTTTTGTCGACCTATAATGTGGCTTTAGTTTTGCCGTTTCTGACGGACCGATTCAATGAATTTAGTACCGAAATCAATGAAAGTGCCATGAAGGCCATCAATTATTATGGTGGTGTTCAATTGGCATTAGATCAGCTGCGTGATGAAGATATAAGCCTTAATCTCTCCGTAGTGGATTCCAAGGCGAACAGCTATGCTGTTAACACACTTCTTCGTTCCAATCAGGAAATGAGAAACTCTAACTTGATTATTGGCCCATTCTTGCGGGATAATATCACGCTCATGGCTGATTGGGCAAAGAAGAATGAAAAAGTGCTAGTATCTCCTTACAGCGCGGCAGCGGGTATCGTGTCAAAGACGCCAGAATATGTTCAGGTTAATCCATCTCTACGGACGCATACTGGAGCCATTCTAGAGCACGCTTTAGCCAATTATCGACAAGATCAAATCGTCCTGGTTAGCAAGGATGTGCCGGCAGAAAGGGCTCGACTACAGTACTTCCAAGAAGAATTTAAGCTAAGATCTGGACTATTTAATGCACCTCCCTTACAAGAATTCATTATTAGCGACGAATCTGCTGATTTGGCTAATATGGAGGTCTTACCCTTTATTGAAATTCAAGATACGACAGTCTTCATCGTGCCGAATTGGGATGAAGCTTTCGTGTATGCACTTCTACGTAAGATCGATATCTCTAAATTACCTGAAGATGAGGTAATCGTCTATGGGATGCCACAATGGATGCGTTTCCAACGATTAGAATTCGATTATTACGAGAAACTAAATGTACATATCAGTAGTAGCTCCTATATCAACCCATTATCAAGTGAGGTGCGAAACTTTAAGCAGCGATTCTTCGATAAGTTTGGGTCGATTCCCACGAACGAAGCCTATCTGGGATATGATGTCATGTTATACTTCAGTCGGATGATGAAGAAATATGGTACGAAATTCCACCTGGCCCTGGAAAGAGAGCCGATGCAGATGATGCATACTCGTTTTAATTTCGAACGAGTAGTAGCTCCTGCCGGCCGCTCTGGAGCAGATCTTTTCGATACCATTGAGCAATTCGAAAACAAGTATGTGAACATCCTCAAGTTTGAGGACTTCCAGTTTCAATTAGCGAAGTAAGTAGTTGATTTGCAAGAAGGGCAAAGATTAAGACCAATGACACCCCAGCGGGAGGAGAAGTTCCGCCGGGTCGTTGCGAAGCGACAATTCAATCTAACGGTTGTGCTTGAGAATGTTCATGACCCTCATAACATTGGAGCGGTCATGAGAACTTGTGATGCCGTAGGGATCCGAGAGATTTATGTCCTTTACACCGAAAATCAGTTGACGGAAGAAACCTTGCAGGTGGGGACCAGTGCCGCCTCGGGTGCCAAGAAATGGGTTGATGTTCACTTATTCGAAGACCCAGCGAGCTGTTTTAAGGCGATCCGCCAAAAGTACGACTTCATTTTTGCCACCCATCTCGCCGAAGACGCTAAATCTCTGTATGATATTGATCTAACGGCCTCCGTAGCTTTACTTTTTGGAAATGAAAAAGATGGTGTCTCCGCCGAATCTCTTACCTATACAGACGGAAACTTCTTAATTCCTCAAATGGGTATGGTTCAAAGCCTAAACATCTCCGTGGCTTGCGCGGTATCTTTGTACGAAGCCCTCCGCCAGCGCCTGCAGGCAGGACTCTACGAGCAAGATCCATTGGAGCTGGATGCGCAGCAGAGCCAGCTATTTGATCAATATTATAATCTTCATGAGCAAAGGATTATCGATAGGCGGAATTCTAAGAAAGGCCTAAAATTGGATTAATCTCCCTTGCCCTATTCATTCCGCAAAGAAGTGATCGGATTTAGCCGAGCTGTTTTAATCGATTGAAAGCTAATGGTGCATAAAGCGATACCTAGCACTATGATTGCGGAAAGGGCAAAGAACCACCACTCCATGTCAACACTATAGGCAAAATTCTGCAACCACTTGTTCATTCCATACCAAGCTAGCGGGATGGCTACAAGGAGTGAAAGACCAATCAATCGAATGAAATCCTTTGAAAGTAGAACAATTAACTGGCTGAGGTTCGCCCCTAACACCTTACGTATTCCAATTTCTTTGGTGCGTTGTACGGCGGCAAAGGTTGCCAGACCCCATAAACCGAGACAGGAGATTAACAAGGCCAGGAAAGCAAAGATCTTAAAAAGGCCATAGAGACGACCTTCCCCTTTGTAATACCGTTCAATTGTTTCATCCAGGAAATTGAAGTCGTAAATATGCTTAGGGAAGAGCTCTTCCCATCCGCTTTTAATCGAAGCAAGCGTCATAGGTACATCTTGCCCGGCTTGTAACTTGATACTTGCTTCCCACTGGTAGTCTTCGAATGGTGAAATAATCAGGGGATCAATGGCTTCGTGCAAGGAAGAGATGTTGAAATCTTCCATCACACCTACTATCTCAACTTTCCATTCATTTATGCCAATGACAAAACGCTTACCCAAGGCTTCTTCAGGACTTCCAAATTGCATGCTCTTTATGAGTTTTTCATTAACTACGACTTTCGGACGCCTTTCCTCTTTTGGAAGCGAACCAGAAGCGTAAATGGTATCCTGATTGTTCGTAAAGCGGCCAGACAAGAGTTTTAGCCCATATAGATCTTTGTATTCTTCATCTGCCCAAATAATTCGGACATCCTGTCGGTCCGGAGCATCAAGATCTGTCAAATGCATATTGGTGGTCCAAGTATTGTCACCGACCGGAGCTGCCAAGGCAAAGCTGAGCGCTTCGATCTGTGGAATTTGCTGCATCGCTCGTTGAAATACTTCATTCTTTTCTATATCCGGTATATCCACCGTAATGATGTTTTCCTTGTCAAATCCTAAATTCTTGTTGTGGAAGTAATTCATTTGCTGGGACATGATAAATAAAGCCACCAGCAAGGCTCCCGAAATACTGAATTGGGTGACTACCAATGCCTTTCGCAAGAAATTGGATTGTCGATCACTATGGCTAGCGGAGGCCTTGATGGCTTGAGCTGGTTGAAACTTCGAAATCAACCAAGATGGGTAGATGCCAGTAAGAAATCCTATGATTAGGAAAAAGCCCATGAAGGCTAATAATACAAATGGCCGTAGGAGTAGACGGGCATCAATGTCTTTCTCCAATAAGGCATTGATCCAGGGAATCGTATTAAAAGCTAGGAGGTAGGCAATGAGACTGGAAGCTAGGATGAGGATAAATGCCTCGCTAAGAAATTGAGAAACCAGCTGCGTGCGGTTAGCACCTATGGCCTTGCGAACCCCGACTTCCTTTGCTCTTGTTAGGGCTTGAGCAGTGGATAGATTTATGAAATTAATACAGGCTAATACGAGTACTAGCAAACTGATGCCACTAAAGAACCATAACCAAAGCGGGTTGATGGCATCAACCCATTTTGAACCACCGTCCACTTCTGGCTGGAGGTGTATATCTTTTAAGGCTTGTAATTTGGCATAGGCTACTTCTGGCTCGTCTTCCTCATTGTTCACATGTGTATCAAACATGGATCTGATTGAACCTTCTATCGTTTGTGGATCCACGCCATCTGGCAAAACAACGTATGTACAAGCACCAAAGGTGAGTGACCAATTTTCTAGATTTCCCAGTATAAATTTACTTTGAGGAAAGTAAGACAACAGCATACTAGCGGGAAGATGTGTATTGCTTGGCGGATTCTTCATCACCCCAGCTACTTCCACGGTATACTTATTGTGATATAGGAAAGTCTTACCAATCGGATCTGCATCTCCAAAAAACTTTTTTGCTGTCGCTTGCGATAGTATGGCCTTATTTGGAGTAGCAAGTGCTTCCTCGGCATTTCCTCTAATTATCTTGAAGTCAAAGATATCTAACAAGCCCGCATCAGCCATCATGATATGATCTTGCTTAAATCGCTTACCGCCTTCTATTTCAATTACTCGCTCAGAAAGGGGATAGGCCACTCCAACATGAGCTACGTCTGGTAGCTCCTCCCGGATAGCAATGGGCAGTGGATAGGGCGCACTATAATCCAAAGAGATTTCGCCGGCTTCTTCCCATACCTGATTGACTCTATATATTTGATCTGCCTTTTCATGGTAACCATCATAACTTAACTCATGGAAAATGAAAACGCCAATTAAGAGACAAACCGTTAGACCAATAGAAAGGCCCAAGAGATGGAGTGCCGTATGAAGTTTTTGTTTTCGAAGCCTTCGAAAAATGAATTGCAGGTGTTTAGTTATCATAGCCAGGTGTATTTGATGAAGAATCCAAAATCGATGATTCTTTAAGGTAGAGTAGTTGAAGAATCTCAGCACTTCCCAAATGAATAGTCGATTGGCATGCCTGTGCCCGTGTGTTGCCAGGTTTAATTCGAAAGATTCATACAGGTCTCCCTGGATCTCCTCCAGTAGTTCCGATGGGCAATACCATTCCAGGAAACGATTGGCCCATTTGGGTAAGTCGGGAAAGGATTGGCTCATCGTCGGTATTAGAATTTTAATTTGGGAATTAGAGACCAGATGCGATTGCGCTCCTCTTGGTATTCAGTCAATTTCTTGTATCCGAAGGCAGTAACACGGTATAGTCGCTTCCTCCGTCCTCCTCGCTCAGCGCTTGCTCCTCCTAGTTCAGAAACTAAAAAACCTTTGTCTTCCAGTCGGCGAAGTACGGTATGGATGGCACTCAGGGAAATCTCCTGCTTGTATTGTTCCATGTAGGCTTCCCGGACGAGTACTCCGTATGCTTGCTCTTTTACCAGTACCACCATGAGTAGCACCATTTCCTCTAAATTTCCTAGACGATCTGCCATGTATTATATCAGCTTTTGTAAAACAAATGCACAGCAATTATATGAACTTTTGTAAAACAAATCAATTTTATTTTGTGAATATTTGTAAAAGAAATAGAAGTGTAACCATAGTTGGTTGATATTCTGGTAATTATGGGTTGTTTGCTTAGAGGGGGATTCGTCGGTGGTAATTATCAACGAGCGCTGAGAATGAAAGTGGTGTAGGAACGAGAGGGCAGGAGAGAGGGCATAAGCATCCACAGCCGTTGTTGTGTCTTCTGACCAACAACCATCCTAGATCCAGGACAAATTAGGTATAAATGCTCACGCCGGTTGGGCAGAGATGCCAAATTAGCGGTTGTTTTGCACCCACTACTTTTGCATCCCTAAGAATCAAGCACTAATCACCACAAACCCTTCTTCCAAAGGATTTAGGTGCTCAAGGAGAGTGTCGAAAAAGCCTCTGCCGTGCTGTAGGTAAAAGGCCAAGAAGTTGTCGTGTCGCTCCTGTAAACCGTTTTTAGGAAACAGTTTTTCCTTCAAGGAGCGAATCTGGTTGAGTGCTACTTCGTGTTTCTGTTTTTCAGCCCGCATTAGCCTTCCTTCCAATTGATTTAGGATATTCAGTTGCTTGGCTTGTTCAGCAGCCACTGTTTTGGCAAGTGTGGGGTCAATTTCCTGGGCTTTGTACTTAATTGCCTCAAAGAGTTTTTGATGCTGCTCTTTCTCTTCGGCCAGGCTAAGTTCGCTCTCGGTATTTTGTTTGATGAATCGCTTGAGTAAGGCCTCGGTTTCGACGAAAAGATCATCTACCTCCAGCCCTAATTTCTTCATCCTTTTTTGCGTGCCAGCGTCAAGCCAAAGCACGGAATTTCTCCGAATTAACATGGGGAAATTCAAGCCGAAGTGCGCGAATTGCTCCTTGCGTTCTAGCCAATAAGCAATCTCTCCACCGCCGCCGATATAAGCTAAGTTGGGCAGAATTTGTTCTTGATATAGCGGACGCATTACCACATTGGGACTAAAATGCTCAGGGTGCTGATCTAATTCCGCTAAGAGCTCCGCTTTCGTGAAGGTATGATCAGTGTTTAATACCTCATACTGGTCATTTTCAAATACGATCCGCTCCCGAACCTGATCTCTCAGATAGAAGAGATTGATTTCCCTGGCATGGGCTTGACCGGAGAAACCAGCTTCTTCCAATTCAGCAGTAGCCTTATGTACAAAGGCTTGCGAGGGTTGTTCAAGCAATTCTTGCCGCATGATCGGGATGAACTCCCGCTTCAATTTGGGGTGATTCATTCCCAAAACGACCAGGCCATACTGGCCAAAAAGTTGATTAACTAGGTCAATCGTGGATGAACTGTATAAATCGTGAGCAGTGTATGCTTTTTCTAGGATCTGGTAGATTTCAATTGCCGTAGGGCGATCCCCCAGTATTTCTTTCAGTTGCGCCAAGACTGGAGCCAGACTTGAGGCCTTCATCATACCTACGGAGCCACTCTCCTCATTTTCCCAAACAATCTCTTTGTTGAACAGGTGTAAATGATTGACCTCTTCAAAGTCATGGTCTTCTCCGCCGGTTACAAAAATGGGAACAAAGCGATGACCAGGGTAGGTTTTGTTCAAGGATCTACAAAGATGGATCGCTGAGACAATCTTGTAAATATAGTATAGCGGACCGGTTGCCAAACTGGGTTGATGCGCAGTGGTGATCGTGAAGGTGGTAGGCTCTGATAGGGCCGAAATGTTCGCTTTTGTGGCTTCAGTAACCTCTAGTTGATCATACTGGGCCTCCAATACCTCAACTAGGACACTTCTGTTGATGGAGTCCTTGCTTTTGTCTGCCATGACTTTATCAAAGGCAGCAAGATTGGTATCGTAATTATAAAAGGGGCGAAGTTTTGGATGCTTGGTAGCGTAGGCGATGTCTTTTTGGCTGAGTTGTTCTACCTGTTGGAACGGTATACGATTTACTGTCACAGTGGCGGTTTTAGTATGTGTTTCCAAGACGCAATTGAATTTTATCCTATTTGATAGACCAATTTCTGATGTCTTGATCTAATTGTCGGGTAATTAAAAGACAATGATACTAACAAGATCAAAAGAATAAAAGTTTTTCATTTTTCGGAATAAACTTCTCACCGTATATTACCTGCAATTCTTCAACATACTTAAACATTCGTATGAAACAATACATTCTTTCGATCGATCAGGGTACGACTAGTTCTCGCGCTATTTTGTTCAATAAACAAGGGAATATTAGTGGAGTGGCACAGCAGGAGTTTACGCAGATTTATCCTCGGCCGGGTTGGGTAGAACATAATGCGGAAGAAATCTGGGCAACCCAGTTAGGTGTGATGAAGAAGGTATTGGAAGACAACAATGTGAGTCCAGGCGAAATTGCAGCGATCGGGATAACGAATCAGCGGGAAACCACACTCATTTGGGATAAGAACACAGGGAAACCCATCCACAATGCCATTGTATGGCAGGATCGCCGGACAGCAGATATCTGTGACAAACTGAAGGAAGACGGTTATGAAGATTATGTGCGGCAGAATACGGGTTTGGTCATCGATGCCTATTTTTCTGGAACCAAGGTCAAGTGGCTGCTAGACCAAGTACCTGGTGCTAGAGAAAAAGCAGAGAATGGCGATCTATTGTTCGGTACCATTGATAGCTGGTTGATTTGGAAAATGACGGGGGGAGCCGTCCACGTTACGGACTATACGAATGCTTCTCGAACATTGCTCTTTAATATTCACGAATTGAAGTGGGATGAAAAAATGCTATCAGCCTTGGATGTACCGGCCAAGGTGCTTCCCACAGTAAAGCAGTCTAGTGAAGTATATGGAGAGACCTTGCCTGAACTGCTAGGAGAGTCTTTACCGATTGCAGGTATCGCCGGAGACCAGCAAGCTGCTCTTTTTGGACAAGTATGTCGCGAAAAAGGCATGGCAAAGAACACCTACGGAACAGGCTGTTTTATGCTAATGAATACCGGAGAAGAAGCCGTGACTTCGAAAGCGGGGCTACTGACTACCATAGCTTGGGGGATCAATGGCAAGGTGTATTATGCTCTAGAGGGTAGTGTATTTATAGCTGGCGCAGCGATCCAGTGGCTGAGAGATGGATTGAAATTGATTGATGAATCGCCAGATTCTGAATATTATGCCATGAAAACGGCGGATACGGAAGGAGTCTATGTCGTTCCTGCCTTCGCTGGACTGGGGGCGCCGTATTGGGATATGTATGCCCGTGGAGCCATTTTTGGTTTAACGAGGGGCACTAGCAAAGCGCACCTGATTAGAGCGACGCTGGAGTCTCTAGCGTATCAGACCAAGGATGTGCTAGACGCTATGGAAAAAGACTCAGGAATCAAGCTAAAAGCCTTGAAAGTGGACGGAGGGGCCTCGGCTAACAATCTCTTGATGCAATTTCAGGCAGATATTTTGGGAACTGAAGTAGAAAGACCGCAGATTATCGAAACTACTGCCCTTGGTGCGGCCTATCTTGCTGGATTGGCTGTTGAGTTCTGGACCGAAGCAGAGGTGACGCAAAATTGGCTTCTAGACAAGTCCTTTACACCTACGATGACATCTGAAGCCAGTGATAAGTTATACAGTGGCTGGCAGAAGGCTGTGAAGCGTACGATGGGTTGGGAGAAGGAATAAGTTAAACATTCCAATATATCGTGATGGAACTGAAAAGGGGCTAAGCAAGTCATTGCTTAGCCCCTTTCACTTGTATTCGGATTACTGACTAAGGCTTTGGTACCTTATCCCCTTTTTCCAAATTGATGTTACCAAATGTAACCGTCAGAGTTATCGTGGCAAAGTACTCTCTGCTTGGCGGTTTGAACCGGTATCGCTTTAGCGACGGTTGATCTTCTAGCAAGGCTAGCTTGAGATCGTCAGGTACGCTAATATCACCTTGATTGGCCTCTAGATTGTAACTATAGAAGGCCGGATTAGGATTGATGAAGTAAACATCAGAATGCGTAGCATCTAAATTTAACTTCAATAGTTCATCCTCAGCGAAGATTCGTATTACGCCATAATGAGACGTAATATCGTAGCTGCCACTAATATTGGTCAGTAGTACATCAGAGCGCCTGGAGTTGATGCGTACTTGGCCATCAATTAGATCTCCAATGATATCTCCAAATCGGCTTTGAACATCTACAGTTCCTTGAATGTTATCCAGGCCAATTGAACTAAATTCGCTGTTGACCCGTAGACTGTTAGTCAAGTTGCTGATGTTGGCCTCTCCGAAATGATTTTTCAGATAGACTGGACATTCCTCCGGTAAAGTAATGAGATAGCGAGCAGTCAAGGCTGCCAGCGGCTTAGGAGTACCTTCTTCTGAAGAGACATAATTGCGTAAGTACACCTTATTCTTTACCCGCTTAGCTAAATACTTTAGGTTTTCGATATCCTTCAAAGCCACGGATTGATCCTTGTGCTTAGCGATCAATTCCAGTTCAACTTTGATCTCGTTCTTGTCCCAAGTTTGAATGGAAACATCGGCCTTCTCTCCTTCAATATTGACCTCGTATCCGGGCTTATAGGAGAAGGATTTTTCTACCTTCTTAGTGACTACCTGCAAGACGGCCTGTTGTCCCCAGCTAAGGCTGAACGGCAGAAGCAGCAAAAGGGATATGCATGCTTTTAGATACAATCGCATATGAGCAAAAACACTTGTCATATTAAACTAACTACTTGTTTAACCACAGCAGATCTCTGTCTTTCTATTTCTCCAATTTCTTTCATAACTTTTGGGTCTTTCCCATAAGCCTCCATCAATTCCAGTAATTCGTTTCTAGCGGAATTCAATTCTTCCAAATCCGCTTTCAGTCGTTCAAAATCTTGAGGATGCTCCAAAGGAGAGTTAGCCGCCAATTGCATAACTGATTCAATCTCCGCATCATCTTTCTCCCAATCTTCTGGCCATTCAGCTTCTGGAACAATCTCCTGCGTGATAAGTAACTCTACCTTCTCAGATGATCTACCTTGCCACCAAAATCCTACAGCCAAAAGCAACAGTACACTTGCTGCGGCAGCAATTCTTGGAAGCATTCGGATCAATTTGCTTCTATTTTGGGTAGATTCTTCTGCAGGAAGCTCTTGTGCAATATTCTCCCAGATGAATGAAGGCGCTTGGTGCTGAGGTAATTCCACAAGCTTTGATCGCCACTGGACATCCTGCCGATCCATCTCTAGCTCTTCTGAGACCGTATCCCAAAGCATTGCTGGCGGCTGGTATTGCGGCAACTTCCGTATGGCTTCCTCTAATGTATGTTTATTTTTATCCATGTTTACTCCTTAAACATCTAGCAATTCAGTAATGACCTTTCTTAGGCGTTTTTTGGCGTAAAAAAGCTGTGACTTGGAAGTGCCAACAGAAATATTCAATTGTTCAGCAACTTCCTTATGAGAATACCCTTCCACTTCGATTAAAACAAAAACAGCTCGGTAGCCTTCCGGCAAAGATTGTATGGCCTTCTCCAGATATTCTACATCCAGATGATTGCCCCAATCCACCCAATCACTGGTGATGTGATTTTCAATGGGTTCGAACTTCGGATTTCGTTTAATCTTACTTAGCGCTGTTCGGATAATAATGGTCTTGATCCAAGCCCCAAGTGAAGATTCTTGACGAAAATTCGGTAAAGCACGAAAGACTTTTAGAAAACCTTCCTGTAATACATCATTAGCTAAGTCGAAATCATTGGTAACGCGGTAAGCAAGTGTATACATTGCAGCGCTGTATCGATCATACAGTTCTTTCTGGGCTAAACGCTTGTTATCCAGACAGCCCTGAATTAGCTCTGCTTCTGTCATTCGAATGGTTAAAGGCATTGCTCTGCCAGTGTTTTAAAATAAGGAGCACCCACAAAGCAAAAGCGTTGTATGGAGGAGCAAAAATAGTCCTTTTTTTAGGAATAGGGTAAGAAGGGAAAACTTCCTCGACTAGGGCTTTCTATTTTCCCAGTCGAGGAAGTGAAGTGGGAGGTCTTAGAAGAAATATCCTATAGATACCAAGAATCTAGCAGGAGATTGGTCGAATTCGTATTCAGTTCCGAAGAACTCAAAGTGATCGCCATAGTTGTTGAAATTCCCTTCGTAGCGCATGTCGATCATGAATTTTCCGATATCCACACCAAAACCAGCTTGCCAACCCCAAGTGAAATTGTTGAACTGTTCTTTATACCCCTGAATGTTTGTTAAATCCGAAGTACTATTGATTAGGACATGTCCAACGGGCCCAGCGTGAAGACGCAAAAAGCCGCCTAGTTTATAACCCAATAAGATGGGAATATCAAGGTTTTGAAATTTTTCCTTAAATAGCTCATCGACGATTCCATTTCCAACATCTGAAACGCTATAATCCACTTGACTGGAGTTGAAAAGCACCTCGGGCTGGATCATAAAGTTGCCAAGATTGATTTGCAAAACAAGCCCCCCGTTTACACCATAACTGGCATCCTTAAGGGCGACATCAAGTTCATTGAGGTTGGGTAGGTCCTCTTCATTGAGACTGGTGGTCAAAACCCCT
>ENA-UENX01000111-UENX01000111.1-marine-metagenome-genome-assembly--contig:-NODE-111-length-42382-cov-3.534912_pt1 | contig 42382 bp, 38 predicted proteins | sample MGYA00237875_ERZ529327 | MGnify/ENA primary metagenome ERZ529327 (study PRJEB26372, sample SAMN05368347) | marine metagenome | biome: cultured habitat; feature: ocean water; material: water; isolation... | reverse complement strand
CCAGGTAGTTTGTAAACTGACTGCACCAATGTCATTGGTATAAGTAGCTGTCGCTATGTCAACTGTAGAGCCAATAGCGGGTAGTTTTCCCTTTGCATCTACCCTTCTAACACCAGCCCAAGCGACTTCAAAAATTTGTTCTTGCGGACTTCCGTCTTGATCCAAATAAACTTTAATTACTTGTACTCGATCTAAATTTGCTCCTTCCGGATCTTTAATTGCTTGAATAAGGAAAGAAGGGGAACGGGGGACCGTAGACGTCGGACGATTCAAGTCGCTGCCCATTGGAACACCACTTTGGTAGGCTTCCGTGACCCAGGCATTCCCAGTTAGGGAATCTACTTCCAAGTTCCAAGTTGCAAAGAATCGTAGTTTTATTCTTGGACCGGAAGTAGCGAATGTTTCTTTTCGTTCCAGGGCCTCATAGATTGCTTCTCTGGTATTTTCTTTTGCCCAAACACCTGCTAAGCCTGCAGCGCTAAAATATTTAGTGGGCCTCGGTGGAATCTCATTCATACGTATTTCTGGCGTAGCATCTGCGCTACCTAATTTGCCTACAAAATTGTCTTCCTCTACCGCACTCGCTCCATTATGTCCATCTGAGCTACCGATAAAACCAAATTTAAACGGATTTGCCCCTAAAGATCTTTCAAAAGCTAATCCATTCCCCAGGGCTTCTCGTACATAGCTATGTTTTGGTTGACTTGGAGGGGGTATCCCGCCTTGAGAAAAGGTGAAAGCATAGAGTTCATAATCGGCAAATTCATCATTGGGAGATAAGATAGGATGGGTCATGGATTGCCCTTTCATCTGCACCACCTCATTGATGGGTTCATTACGAGAACGAGTTTGTGCATAGGATGCAGTCAATGCTTTTCCATTTTTAGTCTTTGTATCATACATCAGCCCGTTACTTATATTCGCATTATGTGGAATCGCTAATAAATCAATGCCTTTAGCTCTCTCCTTATCCATCCAATCCCATAGATCTTCTGGGTCACTAGAATTAAAAGCGGAAAAAGGAAGGCCCGAAACCTTTCCGCCTTTAAACACAATATTACGGTGTAAATTCTGTGCATATGGTTCTTTTGCAAACATCACTGACTGATTTGAAGTCCATTCATAAGCGGGGAAGGTGGTGAATTTTCCGGGTTCGTAATGACGGTCAGCAGCTTCTACAATCCGCTGCCAAGTCGTTTGAATAATGTCTTTGTCAAGGAATTCTTCATAGGGCCAGCTTAAAGCCATACTTCGTCCTATTTTGCCATAAGCTTTTAAGGAGGCTGCTCTATCTGTACTATTGATCAACTTTGCCATAGCCAACTTTGCCAGCGGATGTTCGGCATCCTGCATTTGCATCATGACGCCCATATATTCGGCATGATCAGTAACTGCCATAAAGTCCAGCGGTCGTTTCATTTGAATTGGCTTACCACTGACGTGAGGAATGGCACCTCCCTTTCCAAAATTGTAAGCATCATCAGGAGTTGTCCTAACATTAAATACAAAAGCATCAAAAGACCAACTCGTATGTACATGTAGATCTCCAAAATAGGCATTCCTGTCTTCGTTGAAATCTGCCGTTTGAGCTGTATGGACTTTGGTTGTTATAGGTGTGACTTTTAGGTAGGGCCGTTCAGTGGAACGTATATTAAAGAACCAAATAATTGCGAGTATTACCACGCAAAAAAGAGCGAATAGGAAACGGAGAAGGTATTTCATTATAGATGATGCTTAAAAATTAGAATTTGAATTGCTCAGACTAATATTCTAATTGCTACTGCGGATAATAATCAGGTAACTCCAACCTCGGAAACGTAATCCGAAAAGTCTCTGCACCAGCAAAATTTGGAGCTAACAATCTTTCTCGATGAAACTCTCCAGATGCACCGGCATATTTTCCAGTACCTCCCAAAATAGCTCCTGTGAATTTTTGGCCTTGTATGCCCCATTCAAAAAACATAACACCATGGATAGTGTCCCTTGTAGGTTCACGCCAATCATTAGGGTTTTTACAGTCTTTTGACCGAAAGGCGAATGTGGCTCTTTGTTCTAAAATGATCTTTCCATCCAACTTTTCACATTCTCGAACGGTAACTAAGTAAGCTTCAATTTTCTCCTTGGTCGTCTTATTAGGAATAATGGCTCGGTCAAAATTCGCCCCAATAAAATCCTTTGAAACATTGGTTAAAAAGCGGTTGTGGGCGGTGAAGTTGCCAATAATTCTTTCGGGATGAGCAGGCTCAAAGCTGCCATCCTCCATATATGTTAACCCGCCAGAAGTTTTGGCAATAAAATCCGGGTCGTTCGGATCTAAAGTCAATGGGTTGACACAGCATGTATTTTCATCAATCGTTCCTGCGGAATGCATCGGTCCACCACCATGTAAGATCATTCCATTGACAGGTAAGTTACTACCGACATAAGACAACATAGACCTTGGGATTAGGGAAGATATTAGTGGTATTCTCGCTAAAATATATCTGCGTTTGATGCCCGACATTGCCCACCGCAGTTCCCTGGTTTGGGTTTGCGCCATCTTCGTGCCGTCTGATATAGTTTCTACTACTAGCATTTTTTTACGGTTTAAAAGAGGTCAGACCATTTCATTGTCAGAAGTCAGATTTATTACGTCCACAAGTCTCAAGTCTGGCAGCCGAAGGCGATCCGACAACGAAGCAGTCTAACCGCTGACTTCTGAATTCTATCGATTAATTCGTCCAATAAATATATTCATCCTCCCTAGTCACTGCTCCCTTTACCGTCCCATCGATTTTGACGGGTGAGGTGAGTGCCCCTTTCCAAATGGGTTCAGATTGTTGTTCTGATAAAAGTTCTTGTCGGAGCTTGGATAATTCCGCTAACTTTTGGGGTTCTGTTGCGACCAAATTATGTTGCTCAGTGGGATCGGTATTTAAATCAAAGAGCCACTTTTTGTCTTGCCACTCGTCCACTTGAAGCTTCCAGCCATTTTTGATGAGGAAGGAATACGTACCGCTCTTGCAGAATAAGGGCCGATCAGGCTCGCCTTCTTGTTCGCCCAAAAGGTATGGAAGAAGGTTTATCCCGTCAATTTTTCGGTCAGTAGGTAAGGTTGCACCTGTGAGTGCGCCAACAGTTGAAAAAATATCTACATTAGATACACGTCCCTCATAGCTTTGCCCGCTCGGGATGCTTTTTGGAAAACCGACAATAAAAGGAATGTGGACACCGCCTTCAAAAAAGGTTACTTTCCATCCACGATAAGGCCTGTTAAGGTCTGGTAAACCAAGATTGCTTGGCGCACCATTATCACTCGTAAAAATAATAATCGTATTATCGTCAATTCCATTATCTTTTAAAGCCTGGCGGATTTTTCCTACACCTCTATCTACGGATAGCACCATAGCTGCTTGTACTCGTTCGATGTGGTCTTCGATGTAATCAAGCTGGTCATAATCGGATTGCAAGGCTTGTAAAGGCCTATGCACTGCCCAATAGGATAAATTCAAGAAGAAGGGGCGGTTTTTATTTTTTTCAATGACTTTTACCGCTTCATCAGTTAGATAGTCTGTCAAATGACCATCGGGTTTAAAGCGAGGACTATCATTAAACTGAACGGCATAAGGTAGGTTTGCCCAAACAAATCTATCCATGATATCGGTGAGTTTGGCATTCACCACGTCTGGATGGTTTTCGGGTAAAAACAGACTTCCCGACTCTATCCAAAGACTTTCATCAAATCCATGATTGGTTGGAATGAAATCTTTGCTTCCTCCCAAATGCCATTTTCCAACATGAACTGAATGATATCCTTGTGGTTTTATCATTTCTGGAATTGTAATTTCGGAAGGTGGTAAGCCCATGTCACTAACAGGTGGCAATTGATTATCGATTTCCTCACGATAGATAGGAGGCATTGCCCTATCCTTAGCCATATAATTTATTATTTTCCCATACCCTTTAGCAGTTGGAGTAAACTCATAGCCAAATCGGGTGGCAAACCTCCCTGTCAATAAAGCCGCTCTTGATGGGGAACAAACTGCTGAAGCTGAATAACCGTTTGTGCAAAGGACACCATCAGCAGCTAGTTGGTCTATGTTAGGCGTTTTCAGTTTTCCATTAGCTAAGCCTCCACCATAGGTACTCACTTCATTGAATCCTAAATCATCCACCATAATCACGATTACATTTGGTTTGTCAGAAATTCGAATTGATGGTCCTTCTTGCCATGCTGTTGGTTGATTTTCAGCAATAGGATTTTTGAAATTATTGATTATCCCAGGTAATCGGTACCAGTTGAAGTACAACCAAATACCGCTAACTATTCCTATTAGTACTATTATTACAAAAGTGATCAGAAGCTTTTTTTTCATCGTATATTTTTTCTTATAAGTCAGGTGTCGCGTGCTATGCCCCTTGCTCCTTAGTTACCATCTAGACACTATCTCCAAACTTGTAAATCCATTAGCATCATCTCTAGGGTCAATTGCAGTATTCGCTTCAACACTAACCTTTATAGGAATGCCTTCTTTGCCAATACATAAATCTATATTGTTATCGTTATCACTTAGGTCTGCAATTTGAAAAGGATGAATTGATAAAGTGTCTTTTCCGGCTTGTAAATACACCTTGAAATTTTGTAATTCCTTCGCTCCCAATTCTTCCCCATCTAAGGCTCTAACACCTCCTGCCCAAACGGTTCTGACCACCATATTCGTTTTTTCCTTAGGGCAATCACATCCTCTTCCTTCTGCAACATAAGGATAGCTATCTTCCAACTTAAAATATTCTGCATAGCTCAAAAAAGGTCCTTTCTCTAAAGCAGTGACGCTTACTTTTTGACCTTTAAAATTTTGCCCACTTCGTGCTAATAAATCTCCAATGATGCTAACTTCTACAGGCTCGTCGTCAGGGTGATTTCCAAATTCACCTATCAATAAAACCGTTCTCAATTCAAAAGCTTCTATAGCAGGACGCAAAGTGACGACATCCACATCCAACAAATTTCCTTTAGCCGTTTTGATTTTAAAATCGCTTGCATCTAAAGTGGCAGGATCGAGCTCAAGTGAAAAAACAATAGGCATTCCGTCTTTGCCTGGGGCTTTCCATGAAAGACCTATTGCTGCAATGGGTAGCGCATTGTCTAAACCAAAAAAAGCGGATAATACCTTTGCTTCTCTTTGTTGGCTGATAGGGGGAATATCATCTGATAATATTGGCCTTAGTCGTTCATTAGCACGTAAATAGAAAAACCCCAAAGCCAGTACTACTACGCAAATAAGGAATAAGAGGAATCGAAGTAGATATTTCATTTTGAAAGTTCAACTTACTTAGGAGTATACCAAATCGGAGAAGACCAAGCCCGTTCTTGTATCGTTGCAGGCACATCTGTGGGAGGTGCAACTCCTAAAGTCTTGGCATCATATGTCGTCCATCTTGGCGTCGGAATTTCCAAAACTCTTAGATAGTAAAAAGCCGATTGGGAGGCATCAAATTCAGGGTCTGTCCAGATGGTTTGAAAACTAACAGCTCCAATATCATTTGTATAACTTGCATTAGGGATATCAACTGTATTGCCTATAGCGGGTAATTTTCCATTCGTATCCAGTGTTCTATCTCCTGCCCATATGACTTCGAAAATCTTTTCTTGTGGATTGCCCTCATTATCCAAATAACCTTTGATCATTTGTACCCGGTCTAAATTCGCTCCTTCTGAATCTTTTATCGCCTGAATGAGGAACGATGGAGACAGCCCCCTGACTCCTAAGCCCTGACTCCTCAAATCACTGCCCATGGGAACGCCATTCTTATATGCTTTTGCTACCCATTCGTTTCCAGCAAGAGAATCTATATCTACATCCCATGCCGCAAAAAAGCGAAGCTTTATTCTTGGCCCTGAAGTAGCGAAAGTTTCTTTACGTTCCAATGCCTCATAAATCGCTTCTCTTGTATTCTCTTTGGCCCAAACCCCTGCCAAGCCTGCCGCACTTTTTAATTTGGGAGATAAGTTCCCATAAGTTTCATCTGCCAGTCGACTTTCTGCAGTCGGATCATTGATCCCAACTTTTCCAAAATAATTATCCTCATCAGTCGCACCACCCGCATTATGACCATCAGAACTGCCAATAAATCCAAATTTGAAGGGGTTTGTTCCTAATGATTGCTCATAGGCCAGTCCCTCTTTTAAGGCATCTCTTGCATAACTGTTTTTAGGTTGGCTGAGGGGTCGTGGTTTCTTCAGAGAAAAGGTGTAAGGGTAGAGTTCGAATTCGGCAAATTCATCATTTGGAGACAGGATGGGATGGGCCATAGATTGGCCTTTCATCTGAACTACTTCATTGATGGGTTCATTACGAGAACGACTTTCTGCATAATCGACGGTTATGGGGTTTCCATTAAACGTATTATACATCACCCCATTACTCATATTAGCATTGTGTGGAATGGCCAATACTTCTACCCCTTTGGCACGTTCTTTATCCATCCAGGCCCATAAATGTTCAGGATTTTTTGAATTAAAGCCCGTAAAAGGCATTCCGCTTACTTTCCCCCCTTTAAAAACTACATTTCGGTGGATAGCTTGACCTTCCTGCCTGCTGGACAAATAGTTTGCTTTACCTGCAGTCCATTCATAGGCGGGAAAGGTAGTGAATTTGCCCGGTTCATAATGGCGGTCAGCTGCTTCTACTACTTTTTGCCAAACACTTATCATCAATTCTTCCTCAATAAGTTCTTCAAAAGGCCAACTCATTGCCGAACTGAAACCAACTCTGGTGAAGGTTCTTTTCGAAACTTCCTCCTCTGTACTTGTAACCGATTGGGCTATATCTAATTGTGAGAGGGGATTGTCTTTGTTAAGCATTTGTATAAACATGCCCATATACTCAGAATGGTCAGTAACTGCCATAAAGTCGAGGGGACGTTTTATCTGTATTTTCTTTCCTGAAACGTGATTGATGGCTTGCCCCTTGCCAAAATTATAGGCATCGTCAGGAGTCGTTCTTACATTATTTACAAAAGCATCAAATGACCAACTGGTATGAATATGTAAGTCGCCGAAATAGGCATTCCTGTTTTCATTGAAATCAGCTGTTTGGCCCATATCCACTTTAGCGTTTAAGATGGGCGCATCAATGTATGTGTGTTCCGTAGAACGCAGCTTGAAGAACCAAAAAACAACAAGTGAGCCTGTTACTATTAGGAATAATAAAAACCAGAGAAGGTATTTCAGATATTTCATTATTGGCGATCTTTCGTTTTAAAAGCAGTCATTAAAATAGGACTTAGGAAAATTTCTACATTGCTTAGCTTGTTCAAACCCATTGTATCAGTTACTTTGAATTATACCAAATCGGAGAAGACCAGGCACGTTCCTGTATCGTTGCCGGTACATCAGTCGGAGGCTCAACTCCCAAAGTCTTGGCATCATAAGTCGTCCATCTCGGTGTTGGGATCTCCAAAACTCTCAGATAGTAAAAAGCCGATTGAGAGGCATTAAATTCAGGATCTGTCCAGATGGTTTGAAAACTAACTGCACCGATATCATTGGTATAACTTGCATTAGGGATATCAACCGTATTGCCAATCGCTGGTAGTTTTCCATTGGAATCTACAACTCTATCTCCTGCCCAGATGACTTCATAAATCTTTTCTTGTGGATTGCCCTCTTTATCCAAATAACCTTTAATCTTTTGTACGCTTCCCATTGGAACACCATTCTTGTAAGCTTGACTCACCCAATTGTTTCCAGAAAGAGAATCTATCTTCATATCCCAAGCCGCAAAGAAGCGCAGTTTTATTCTAGGGCCCGATGTAGCGAAAGTTTCTTTCCGCTGCATCGCTTCAAAAATCGCTTCTCTTGTATTTTCTTTTGCCCAAACTCCAGCTAAACCTGCCGCACTTCTTAATCTGGGCGATAAGTTTCCAAAGGCAACTTCTGCCAAGCGACTTTCTGGAGTCGGGTCATTGATGCCTATTTTTCCAAAATAATTGTCTTCATCCGTTGAACCAGCTGAATTATGGCCGTCCGAACTACCAATAAATCCAAATTTGAACGGATTGACACCCAAGGATTGTTCATAGACTAATCCTTCTTTTAAGGCATCTCTGGCATAGCTATTTTTGGGTTGACTGATAGGTGTCGGTTTCTTTAGAGAAAACGTATAATGATATAATTCAAAATCAGCGAATTCATCATTTGGAGACAAGATGGGATGGGTCATGGATTGACCTTTCATCTGTACCACTTCGTTGATGGGTTCATTACGGGAGCGGCTTTCTGCATATTCGGTAGTTATTGGGTCTCCATTAAAGGTATTATACATCACTCCATTACTCTTATTAGCATTGTGTGGAATGGCCAGTAAATCAATCCCTTTTGCCCGTTCTTTATCCATCCAAGCCCACAAGTTTTCGGGGTCTCTTGAGTTAAAGCCAGAATAAGGTACACCTGATACTTTTCCTCCTTTAAAAATAATATTACGGTGGATATGTTGGCTTTCTCGTCTGCTAGACAACCAGTTTGGTTTGCCTGTACTCCATTCATACGCAGGAAAGGTGGTGAACTTCCCGGGTTCATAATGACGGTCAGCTGCTTGTACCATTCTTTGCCAAATACTTCTCTTGTCTTCTTCCTGATTGAGTTCTTCGTAAGGCCAACTCATTGTCGAACTAAAAATAATTTTAGTAAAAGATTTTTTGGAAATTTCTGTGTTCATACTCGTAAGCTCTTCTGCCAGCGATGATTGAGAAAGCGGATGGTCTTTGTCGAGCATTTGTACCAACATCCCCATATATTTATCATGGTCGGTAACTGCCATAAAATCAAGCGGTCGTTTTATTTGTATTTTCTTGCCTGAAACGTGGTCTATGGGTTCTCCTTTGCCAAAGTTGTAGGCATCGTCAGGGGTCGTTCGGACATTATTAACAAAAGCGTCAAAAGACCAACTGGTATGGATATGCAAATCGCCAAAGTAGGCGTTTCTATTTTCGTTATAATCCGCCGTTTGATCAGTATCGATTTTAGCTGTTAAAGTTGGCGCATCAATGTATGCGTGCTCTGTAGAGCGCAGCTTGAAGAACCAAAAAATGGTAAATGACCCTAAAACCAAAAGGCCCAATAGAAACCAGAGAAGATATTTTAGATATTTCATTATAAGCGATCTTTCGTTGAAGTTATTTGACCATTACTTAAAGTAGAAATTTGGAAAATGAAAAGAGCTGGATCGGGACTTTTTTAAAGATGTTTTCAACCAATAGTAAAATTCTTTCAACGAAGGGCAGAGAGGTGGCTTCAGGAGTAGGGAGTTTTTTTATCCAACGCCACTCGAATCTCCTGAAACCGAGCTTTTGTAATCGGATAAGGAAGAATAAAAAATACAGAGACCACAAAAATACTAAGCGTAGTAGGACCACCGACCCAACCCAAACTATCAATAATAGATGGTGCAACGTCAGCTACATCAGTTTGCTTGGGAAATTCAATCCAAGCCAATAATAAGCCAGCGATGAAAGTACCTACTCCAGTTGTCATTTTATGGGATAAGGATGACATCGAAAAAAATAAACCTTCCTGTCGATTACCCGTTTGTAATTCAAATTCATCCACCACATCCGCCATCATAGAATTAATCAAACTTATGGCGGTCATTAGTGCAGTATAAGCGACAATCAAGGTAGCTACATAGGTGGGCAACAATAAGCTCGTTCCATTTTCAGGGAAAAAGCCCAACATCCTTAGATGAAACGGTAAAGTAAAGGCTAAACCTACTAATAAACCACTCCAAAGTGCGGTCACTTTTTTATCAAATCTATTGCCTAAATTGGGTGCAACGAGAAAAGATAAAATTCCGCCTATCATAGCACTTATTGGTAAAACCGCCATTTCTTGTGTAGCAAAACCAAAATAATAAGTGCAATAATAAGGCGTAAAGACAACACCAACTCCTAAACCAATGTGCATTAACATCTTAAAAACAATCAAGCTACGGAAAGAGGACATTTTAAAAGCAATGCCTAAACTACTTAATAATTGACGGGTGGTCAGTTGGTCTTGAGCAGCAGAAGGTTGAGGAAGATTGGGAATGGTTTTTCTGGTGCCCCAACCACTAATCAAAATAATAATAGCCATGATGGTTCCACATAAGAGGGCAAAGGTTGGATAAGCCGCTTGATTTAATAAGCCATTGGCATATTCCTCGGTTGGCACAAAATAAAAGACATAGCCCACAATCATCACAATGACAGAAAACAATGCCGAAAACATTAATCGAATAGCTGTAATGGACGTTCTTTCTTTATAATCGGTGCTTAGTTCTGCTCCCAAAGAGATATAAGGCACATTAAAAAGGGTCAATGCTGCCCGAACTAAGACAGAGAAAGTGGTTAACCATGCAAAAAGCCCGCTTTGACTTAATCCCTCAGGAGGCGAAAATAATAGCCAAATAAAAAAGCCTAAAGGAAGTGCAGAAGCAAATATAAAAGGATGTCGTCTGCCCCATTTTTTTGATTTCCATTTATCGGAAATGACACCAACCAAAGGGTCCGAAATAGCATCAAAACCAAGCGACACCAATGAAGACAAACCTGCCAATTCAGGGTCTAATCCCAAAACTTGGCTAAAGTAAAAAAAGAGGAATAATTGAAATAAACCATCTTTTATGCCGAGTGACCCTCTCCCAAGCCCATAGAATAGTTTAATCTGTAAAGGCAGTTTTTTCATTAAACTTATTCCCCTTTATCGTATCTCTTCCAAACTAAGGTTCTACTAGAAAAACCTGCAGAGATGGTAATGCTCAATTCATCTTCAGTTGGCTCAATAACAGCATCTACAAGTCGGCCTCTTCTAGCAACAAATAATTGCCCCTTCCATTGTCCATCTACTTTTTTAAACCCTCTTAGAATATTGGTGCCAATTTGGGCTTTGGGATTCTCGGACGCAATAACTTTTCCGTACCACGCACCTTCTTTTTGATAGGTTTCGATTTTAGTATTCCCCTTATTTGTAAGCCAAATACCTTTCTGAAAATCCTGTGCAGATAAGGATACAATGAAGCCTAGTGCTACCACTAGACAGCTAATGTTTTTCATATTGTTTTTTGGATTTAAACCTCAAATACCCATCATCAATACTTTTGAATCGGAGTGCAATCATATCTTTAATATAATTCTGGTTCAGTTTCCATGGGTATTTATCTCCTTGTTTTGGTAATAGATGCAAGGCTCTCTGAATATAGCCAGAAGCTAAATCCGAGGCGGGTTCGGTTTTTATGTTCTCTTCGGAAAGAGTTGGCAAACAAGAGGTTAAGCCTTTCTTGTCCATGTATTTGAGCAAGCGGCAAAAGTATTCACTAACCAAATCTGCTTTGAGGGTCCAAGAGGCATTGGTATAACCGGTTATAACTACCATATTGGGCACATCTTGCAACATCATTCCTTTATAATTGACCAATTTGGAAGGGTCAATAGCTTTACGGTCTATCTTGATGTTGATACCGCCCATAACTTTTATTTTCAAACCCGTTGCAGAAACCACTAAGTCAGCTTTCAATTCTTTTCCTGATTGTAGCAAGATGCCTTTTTCGGTAAAAGAATCAATGTGGTCAGTTACAATGCTACACTTACCTTCATTAATGGCGTCAAACAAGTCATTATCAAGTACTGCACAAACCCGTTCATCCCATGGATCGTACTTTGGGTTAAAATGGGTTTCTACATCATAATCCTCACCGAGTGCTTTTTTAATCTGACTTTTTATAAAATAACGGACCTCTTTTGGCTTCCTTTTGGATATTTGGTAAAAATAAATTTGCCTCAATATATGTTTCCAACGGGCTAGAAAATGCGCTGTTTTAGACGGAAGCCATCGCTTAACAAACTTTGAGAATGCGTCATGTTTAGGAAGACTCATCATGTAAGTAGGAGACCGTTGGAGCATTGTTATGTGCTTCGTTTTTTCTGCCATTGAGGGAAGGAGCGTGACTGCAGTTGCTCCACTACCGATAATGATTACTTCTCTATTTTCATACTCTATATCGGCTGTCCATTTTTGTGGATGTACAAACTGTCCTTTATACTTTTCCAATCCCTTGAAATCAGGTGTATAACCTTCATCGTAATCATAATAACCAGTACAGGATAACAAGAAATTACAAGTCAATTGTATCCCCTCTTTGCTTTTACTGTCCTGTCCAACAAGCGTCCATTGAGCTTCATCGGAGTTCCAGGACACCTCAGAAATCCAATGGTTCAATTTAATATGCGGCTTTAATTGATATTCTTCAATAGTTTCATATAGATACTTCATAATGGTTGCCCCATCAGAAATAGTTTTATCATAAGTCCAGGGTTTAAAACTATATGCAAAGGTATGCATATCTGAATCCGAACGAATACCAGGGTATTTGAATAAATCCCAAGTACCACCGATATTGCTTCTCCCTTCCAGCATAGCAAATGTCTTGTTGGGACAGTTTCGTTTTAAGTGGCAAGCCGCTCCAATACCCGATAATCCTGCTCCGATTATGATAACATCAAAATGCTTATTCCTACTCTTGTTCATGGATCATTAATAATTAGGTTCAAAATTCACGTATCAAGTTCAAGTTCAAAAATGAGACAGGGAATCCGGGACCTAAGGCCACGTCTAGCTTTAAATTTTGATACTTGAACTTAACACTTGCCAGATTCCTCATTTCATTAAGCTATTGAAAGGCTTATATTTATCTTGTACACCTAATTTCTCTACGGATTCTTTCCACAAGATTTTATTCCGAATTTTCATAGGAAGTTTTGAAAGGAAATTGACGCTGGACGCTAAATGACCTGAGAGAATATTAGACTTTCCTTTTTTTATACTTTTGATAACGTCACGCACGACCACCTCGGGAGGTGTTATTAAGGTCTTTTTGTAGGCATCCGACCCTAAATTATCTGCAATCGCTGTTTTAATTTTCCCCGGCATGACATTATGAATACTAATAGGGGATTTATGAAATTCTACCATTAGGGTTTCCGTAAATCCTCTTACCGCAAACTTTGAAGTATTATATGCCGTACTTCCTGGAGAACCTACCAAACTTGCCACACTTGACACATTTACCACCGCGCCTTCATTGTTTTCCACTATTTGTGGAAGAAATGCCCTACAGCCAAAAATAACGCCATTCAAATTGACATCCAGCACCTTTTGAAACACTTTGGCATCTCCATAAATGAATGGCCCTCCTCCTCCTGCAATTCCTGCATTATTGATAATGATGTGGGTGTTGCCCAATGCAACTTTTACGTCTGCTGCAAATTTTAATACTTCTGCTTCGACGGAAACATCGACGGCCTTGGTAAAAACTTCAGTTACACCAAGGTCTTGAACCATCTGCTTTGTTTCGAGTAAGTTCTCTTCATTCCAATCAGCTAGAGCCAACTTAGCCCCCAGTTTGCCAAACTCTATAGCATAAGCTCGGCCCATTCCAGAACCTGCTCCGGTTATGGCAACTACTTTATTGTTAAAGTCTTTCATTTGATCGATTTTGACGTAATCATTGCAACAGCCTGTGGTACTGAAGTAAGCTTGTTAATAGCGTAACCTCTAACGGCCCCCTAAGTTCAGGAAATAGGAAAGGGATAATGGAAGGTTTAGCTCTTTTTTTAAATATTTTCAACGAAAGGTAATCTACGTTCAACGAATGGCAAGTCATCGTTTAAAAAATTTTTCAACTTGTATTTTTTCATCTACATTTAGGTAGTTTGAATCACTTTAAGCAGGCTAGATAAATAGAACGAATGGCAAGAATTGGGCTGCATATCTCTGTAATCACCATGTTCTTCTTATGGATGTTTCTCGTAAGAGTAGAACAACTTGGAGTAGAAGGAGCATTCTTCCATACCCTATTGAATCTGGGAATCTTGGTCATGCTTTTTCAAGTGCATGGAAAATTGTTGGTCAATACCTTTTTGGAATCAAAAAAATACTTCCGTTTTGTAGTAGGTAGCATGGTGTTGATAGCTATCTACTTGATTATTCGATTTAATGTCATCAATCCATTGCTTCAATCTTATTATACAGAAGATAGTACCTTAGGTATTGGGAAGCTTCGCTATCTAATCGGTTTTATGTCAATTTTGGTGCTTACTTTCAGCACATTGGTGCACCTATTAGAAAATCGGTATAAAAAAGAAAGAACCAACCAATTGCTTATTCAAGAGCACCAAGCCGCTCAATTGCAGTTTTTGAAGGCTCAAATCAATCCACATTTTTTATTTAATACGCTGCACAATATTTATTCTCTATCCATCACTCGATCTCCCAAAACACCTCAGATGGTTTTGCAATTATCTCAACTATTGCGCTATGTGATCTATGAAAGTCAAAACAAAAAAGTGTCTCTGTCAGCAGAGCTACTGCAAATTGAAAAATATATAGCCCTTTTTCAATTAAAGAACAAACAACCAGTTGCCATTCATTTGGAAAAAGAAGGCATGATCAATGATCAAAAAATTGAACCTATGATCCTAATTCCTTTAGTTGAAAATGCCTTAAAACATTGCGATTTTGAAACTAATGAAAACGCTTATGCCAGAATTCAAGTGAAAATGGATGGAGATACGCTCCATTTCTATAGCATTAATTCTAAAAATGACCATGATCAACAGAAAGATGAAATCGGCGGTGTTGGTTTGACAAATATTAAGAAGCGATTGGAGTTGAATTATCCGGATCAACATGAATTTGTCATCAACAATTTGGAACACTCTTTTGAGGTGAGGTTAAGGATAAGTGCAATTGTTTGATGCTTGTTGTGAGGCTGACAAGCAGTTCGATCTACTATTCAGGACAAAATATTAGCAGATGCAAAAATTATGGAAAGAACCCCTATTTCATTTTCTACTAATCGGGGGCGGATTATTTCTTTTATACAGTTTTATCAATCCAGGTGTGGAGCAGATAGACAATAATGTCATTCATGTGGATAATAGCGATGTAGAAAGATTGGTAAAAGCCTATCAGCTAAATTGGAATATGCCACCTGATAGTGCCAGTTTAACAAAGCTCCTAGAAGAGGAAGTAAAAGCGGAAGTGTTTTATCGGGAGGCATTGCGGATGCAATTAGACCATAATGATGAAATTATTCGTCGTCGCTTAAAACAGAAATACGAGTTTTTAGTCAAAGATCTAGCTGATAGCCAACAAGCTAGTGATGAAGACTTAAAGCGCTTTTATGAAGAACATCCTGATTGGTATCAAGCACCTACTAAACTATCCTTTACGCAGATCTATTTTAGCCCGGATAAACGATCACTGCCATTACAAGACGCGCTAAACACTTTAGAAGAAATTTCAAATCTTCCAATAAATGGAGTGAATGTAAGAGAAATAGGTGACCCATTTCATCTACAAAGTTTTTTTGCTGACCGTGACTATAATGATGTTCGGCAACTACTCGGTCAAGACTTCGCCAAAGCTATTTTTGACCAAGCAGCAGAAGGTTGGTTAGCACCTGTACAGTCGGGATATGGAATTCATTTAGTCTACCTTTCCGCAATTCAAAGAGAGCACAAGCAGCCTTTTAACACTGTAAAAGAAAGGGTCATAGTAGATTGGAAATTGCAGCAGCAGCAATTATACAATGAGCGATTGTACGAAAATCTATTAAAAAAATATGAAGTAGTTTACGAACTTGATTAATAATGAGAAAGGCTAAACTGTTATATCGTTCTATGGTCATATTAGTGCTTTCTCTACTTGGGGAATACGCTTATGCCCATGAAATTCGACCTGCCTATTTAGAAATAAAACAACAAACAGCAGATAGGTATCAAGTACTATGGAAAATCCCAATTTTAGGCAATAAAGCTCCTAAAATCGACCCTGTTTTTCCTCAAAACTTTTCTTTAGAGCAAATTGAAGATGAATTTCTGCCAGATGCTTACATTAGACGCTATCAGGGGATTTATCAAGACAATCTAAATGGAAAAAAAATTGCCATTCAAGGCTTGGATCTTACCTTAATTGATGTATTGGTACAGATTAGTTTATTAGATGAAAGCTCTTATACCTTACTTCTACAACCCGATAATGCAAGCACAATTATTCCAGAAGAACCGAGCAAATGGGAGGTCATCAAATTATATATTATATTAGGAATTGAGCATATCTTAATCGGTATTGACCACCTACTATTTGTCTTAGGATTATTATTATTGGTAAGTGGGACTAAACCCCTGATTCAAACCATTACTGCTTTCACCATAGCGCATAGTATTACCTTGGGCGCTGCGACTTTTAATTTAATCCAGGTTCCGCAAGCTCCTGTAGAGGCCGTTATTGCTTTGAGTATCGTCTTTCTAGCCAGAGAATATTTGATGATTCAGAAGGGGGTGAAAAGTTTAACTGCTCAATATCCTTGGGTGGTCGCTTTTAGTTTTGGCTTATTACATGGCTTTGGTTTTGCGGGGGTATTAAGCGAAATTGGATTTCCACAGCGAGATGTTCCTTTAGCACTCTTAACCTTCAATATTGGAGTGGAGCTTGGACAGTTAATTTTTATCGGCATTGTGATTTTCTTTTGGAAAGCAGTCCAAGAAATGAGGCTGCCATTACCTACGTGGTTTGGGAAGCTTTTGCCGTATAGCATGGGTAGTATTGCCGCTTTTTGGTTAGTGGAAAGAGTTGTCGGTTTTTGGTAAAAATAGCTTATGCAAAAAATAAAAGTCTTATTAGTCGATGATGAACATTTAGCCTTAGAGTTGTTGGAAAACTTCCTTAAAGAAGTGCCTGAATTGGAGCTTGCCGGTGCCACTCAATCACCTTTAGAGGCACAAGGCATATTAAACCATATGACTATTGACTTACTCTTTTTAGATGTTCAAATGCCAACTTTGAGTGGTGTGAGTTTATTGAAAAACTTGAAAAATCCCCCAGTCACTATTTTTACTACTGCTTATTCCAATTATGCTATAACCGCTTATGATTTGAATGTGGTAGATTATTTGCTAAAACCTTTTGAATTTGAACGATTTTTGCAAGCAGTCGATAAAGCAAAAACACAATTATCTAGTTATGCCTCTCCAGCAGCAAATCCAATCCATACAGAAGAGACTCCAACATTTTTGAGTGTAAAAGCAGATACTAAAATTGTAAAGATATTTTTTCACGATATTTTATTCATTCAAGGACTGAAAGAATACGTCAAAATCGTTTGTGATAAAGAAAACATTGTCACTTTTGCACGGCTCAAAAACCTAGAAGCCACCCTACCCACTAACCAATTCTTAAGGGTTCATAAATCTTACTTAATCAACACAGCAAAAGTAACATCAATTTCGGGGAATTTATTGACCATAGGAAAACACCGGATACCCATTAGTCGAGGTAAAAAAGAAATGGTGGTGAAACGGATTTTTTAGGCTGCGAAGGCTTCTACTTTATAAAAGTATTTGATGTTTGGCCTACATGAAATTAACCAATAAGCAGGCATATGATCAACCTATAATACTATCAAAAATGCCCAAAATAAATTCATCCACATCAAAAGCTGCCGTATTATAAGTTTGTCCCAAACGAACAATCACCAGATCCAGCGAAGGAATAATCACCACATATTGCCCATAATGTCCTTTAGCGGCAAACATATCCTCGGGTGCATTGGGAATCCATTGATTCTTGCTTTTAGCATTCAGCCAAAATTGTGCGCCATACCCTTTTCTATTTAGAGAGGCTTCAGAAGGGGTATTGGTATATTTCACCCAATCTTCGGATAAAATTCTTTCACCATTTTCATTCAGTCCATCATTCAAATACAGTAAACCAAAGCGCATCCAATCTCTCGGCGAAGCATAGGCAAAAGCCCCTCCTGTAAATGTTCCTGAAGCATCAGCTTGGAGAAAACTATGATGCATCCCTACTCTGTCAAAGAAATCTTCGTGTACTAATTTCATGTAATCGTTAAAAGAACCGGCATGATTTCTGACAATTTTTGAAAGTAGAACAGAGTGAACCGTTTGATAATCCCAAGTTTCACCAGGGGCTGCTCGTAAAGGAACATCATCTGCAAAATCCGCCATATCACCCTGGGTCATCAGCATCTTATTGAGCAAATTCCTTGGGTCACTTTCATAGGCTTCATCGTAATCGTAGCCTGCGGTCATTTTTAGGATTTGGTTAATAGTAATATCCTTTCGAGCATCCTTAGCATTTTCGTAAGCTGGCAAACCTGTGGTTGCTTGAATATCTAATTTGCCTTGATGCACCAAAACACCTGCTAAAGCACTAATTATGCTTTTGGTCATAGACATTCCTCGAAGCGGGAAATCACCGTGAAATCCCTCACCATACTTTTCGGCAATTAGGTTGCCCTTATAATGCACTAAAACTGCTCTTGTATTCTTCCCTCCTTCGATATTAATTGTATCATCAAAGGCTCCATTCACAATCCTATTCAAAGCAGGATAATCTACCCCAGTTAGGGTATCATTAACATTTTGCCATTTCTGTTGGGTTTTATCTGACAGCTCTTTGTATTTGGGGTTGGACTGTTTTTTAATTGCCTCAATAGAAATATCTCCTCTTACGCCACACCCACAACCGGGTCTATAAACAGCGGTACTGGAATTTCCGAAAGGGCCAAAACCGAAAGTGGTAGTGACGGTTTGTTCTTCGTAATTGATTTCGGAAACCGCATTTTCTCTTTGAATACGACTTAAGTCGTTAGCTTCTACTTCCGTTTGACTACGACCCAAAATCAAAACATTGGTACAAAGTGTATGGGAAATCATACCAGAAGCAATGCGACCAATATCCCATGAAAATTTTAATATAAAAATGAAAGCGCCTAAGAGGAGGACTCCGAAGACGCGTATTATGGTTTTTCTTTTTAGCATGGTTCTACAGATCTAATATAATTTTGTCATTTTTCGCTCTGGAAACACAAAGACATATTTTATTACAAGCCATTTTTTCCGTTTCACTTAATATCGCATCTCTATGATCAATATCTCCTTCAATCACGGGAGTAATGCAAGTACCACAAGTTCCTTGGAGGCAGGTATAATCCACTTTGATATTATTCATAAGGAGGACATCAATAATTGTGGAGTCTTTGTCAACTGAAATAATCTTTCCACTTTTATTCAATACAACTTCAAAAGGCTTTGCGGCTGTTGAAACAGAATGGTCAGTTGCAAACAACTCTTCTTTGATTTGGTCCAATTTCCAGCCCTGATTTAGACCCTCCTTCTTCACCCACTTAATAAACCCTGTAGGACCACAAATATAAATTAGCGAATTATCATCTGGCTTTGCCAAAACCTTGGATATATCAATAGAAGATTTATTGTCCTTGTCGAGGTGGATCTCTATATTAGGAGAAAAAGACCAATTCTGGAGTTCATACTGAAAAGGTATAAAGGCTTCTTCCTTTGCGCAAATATGAAATTCAAAATGCTTATCTAATTCCGTTAGCTTGTGTGCCATCGAAATCATAGGTGTAATTCCTATGCCTCCGGCTATCAAAAGATATTTTTGAACATTTTCATAGAGGACAAAATTATTTTTGGGCGTAGATATTTTTAAGGCTGTTCCAAGCGAAATATTTTCGTGCATTTCTTTTGAACCGCCTCGGCCATTTATTTCCAATTTTACTGCAATCTGGTATCTGTTCTTTTCATAGGAAGGATTGACTAAGGAATAGGAGCGTACCTTTCCACTTGGTAAATAAATATGAATATGTGCCCCTGGGGTAAAGGGAGGAAATGCTTCGTTCTCAATTGGTTCAAAGACATAGCTTTTGGTGTTTTTGGCAACATCTAAAATAGCAACTACTTTAGCAGTCATCGTTTTATCTCCATGGTCAATAACCCCACTTTTGATGATTCTTTCCTTAAAATTAGGGTCGGGAAATGAAAAGACGGCTCGCTTAGGAATATTCTGTTTTCGAAAAATTCCATTTGCCAAATCCCATGCTTTGTAATATTTGTACCAAGGTACGTGCGGTAAGAAATGATGGATGGCATGACTCGATTGTCCCCAGAGTGCTGTCTTTATCAATTGATTCCCTGTAAGACTATAGGTTGCCTGAAAAGGGTGTTCATGCCAATGCACTCCTTCAGGATGTGGTAAGTGTGCAAAAAGATAAGAGGTCACAGCAACTCCTAAACGATTGGGGATAAGGTACCAAACTAAATACTCATACCAATGTGGACTGGTAAACATAATGATGTTAAATACCACGTTGCCAATAAGCGCTACTTTAAAACCCCTTCTTACTTTTATAGGCGTCCTATCCCAGGCTTTTGTAACCAACCAACTAAATGCGAAATAGTCATAAATAAACAGTGCTAAATATCCAATTGGGAAATAGTTGGTTGGTATTCCTACCATAGCTTCATCTGGGTCTAAGTCCTTGTCCCCAACATATCTATGGTGAGTCAGATGGATATATCGATAGACAGCTGTTGTGATGAAAGGGAACTGAAGATTTCCTGCGACAGTACCTAAGCAATCATTCAAATATTTGTTGGAAGATAAGGCTCTGTGGGTGGCATCATGTAAGGTCGTAAAAGAAGTATAAAACCCAAATATTACAATTGGATAAACTAACCATAGCGTGACATCAATGGAGGCTAAATAAATGCCCCCGACAATTAAGGTTAAGGTAAATAATAGTAATCCTATTTGAGGAATAGAAATGAGTGGCACAGCCGAAACAGACTTATATCGAGGGTCATTTACGACTTGATTGATGACCTCTCGGACCTTTAGATTATTAGTGGCTATACTCATACACAAAATATTAAGATGGTCTGATTGTCCCTATAACACGTTGACAGACAACAATCAAACCATTACCCGAACCTGCTTCTCCTTTACAAAAATCCGAACCAAGTCTCCACTAAGCCCGCTTCCCATATAGGCATCTCGATGATACCCTGCCCCCCAGAGCATATTGGCAGAAAACCTAGTTCCCGTATTGCAGCATGCCTTTTCGACTCCCGTTTCAATATCCACTACAACAGCATCTACCCTATAATTATCCAACCTATCATCTAGTTTGTAGTCTTGTAGAGTCATTTTTTGACTAATTATTGTTTCGGTGCGAGCTATGCTCTAATATTGTATGTCAGTTTGCTACAACTTAAAGCGCAGCAACTCCTGCAAATTCCTTCACCACATCCGCCACAGACTCCACCGATTTAATATTCCCAACGCCTTTCCCTGCTTGCCAAAACTGAACAGAATCATCAAAAGCTGTTTTACTATAATTTTTAATTCCACGACTCATCAAATACATCCGAGCATATCTTTTCAACTTCCTTTTTTTGAGCATATAGCTTATAATCGGTCCTGTTCGCAAACCACCTCGCATGATGTCAGGGGTTTTAATAACAGAAGAATTATTCCCCGCGATTTTATTCGTCCAAACAATGTCTTCTTCGGTAGAATCTACAATTGCCTGTTTATAACTATTGGTCACTTTACATTCATGAGTCGCCAAAAATCGAGTGCCCAATTGTGCCCCTGCATACCCCATGTCTAAGACCTTTTGCAAATCATCTGCATTACCGATTCCACCCGCACAAATCAACGGAATTTCAATGTTATGCAGTTCCTCCATGAATTGTTCCGCGGATTGAATACCTGTCTGCCCACCACCTCTCCAATTGATACAATTCAATCCATCGACTCCTGCATCTCGCATAGCTAAAGCTACTTTCTTATTTGGCACATCATGGTATACTTTGATATCGTGCTGCTTTGCTATTTTGACAATTGCATGAGGTTTTCCTAAAGAAGTCAGAAAGAATTTCACGCCTTCTTCAATGGAAATTTCCATCCACTTTTTCATCTGCTCGTGGTACTTCTTATTTGCACCGCCGAAAATGGTAAAGTTGACTCCAAATGGTTTGTTGGTTAGTTTTTTTATCAATTGCAGTCCTTCCCGAAAATCATGGCCATATAGCGAAGTCAAAGCCACCGGCTGAACGACCCCAAAGCCTCCCGCATCTGAAACCGCAGCAATAAGTTCTGGATTAGAGCCTGGATACATTGGTCCACAAACGATCGGGACTTGTGCACCTGTGTCTTTTAAGAATTGTTGGGTTGTATTTTTCATTTATTGTTTTTTAGAAGTCAGGCCGTCCTTCAGACTGTCAGAGGTCAGATACAATTAATTGGTCTGACCTCTGACAGCGAGCAAAGCGCAGCGATCTGACTTCTGACCTCTCATTTAATCACAAACTCATCCCCATCATTCGCAAAGTGAATTTCACCGTCAAATTCGGACAGTTCTTTTTTATATAGATTTTTGACTATTCGAAAATCTGGAGGTGGTGCGAAATGGTGCAAGACCAACCTTTTGACATTAGCTCTGGAGGCGATTTCGGCCACTTCGGCAGGTGGAGTGTGGTAGTCTTGAATATCATGGATGATTTTTTCATTTCTGATCATGCCTTCTTCCTTCAATCTTGCTTCCATTTGTTTCAGGAGAGAATTTAGGATCACTTCATGCAGCAATAAATCCGCATTTTGAGCCATTTCCAAAACCAACTCATTCTTCTTAGTATCACCGCTGATAACCACTTTTTTTCCCTTGTATTCGATGGCATAACCAACAGCAGGTTCTATAGGTGCATGATCAACGTCGAATGCTGTAATCTTAATTCCATCTTGTTGATAGATGATTTCTTTGCCTCCTTGGACATTTTTAAATTCATGAGCAATAGCTCTCGCTTTTGAAACATCCATCGTTTCACGGCCATGGTGGTCCACTCGATGCCGATTTTCAATATGCAAAAATTGATCAATGGCCTGATTAATAGTGTCTGTTCCGTCGGGACCATAGAGATGCAAATCATTTGTCCGCCCCAATAGCCAAGAACGACTAATTAAACTTGGTAAATCCATCATATGGTCGGAATGCCAATGGGTAATAAAGATGCCATCCAAGCGATTGAGCGGTAAGCCCATGTTTTCCGCTTTTTGCACGATACCATCACCCACATCGAACATGAAAAAATGCCCGTTGACAATAACTGCATTGCCGGTTTGAATCCGCTCGCCTGGCATGGGTGATGCAGTTCCGACCGTATACACTCGTATGCTTTCTTTGTCTTTTAATATTTCACTACTCTTTTCAGCTACCGCCAACTGTCGCTTCAATTGTTGGTTGAGCATAAAGGGCACAAAATTACCAGGAAGTAAAGTCGTTGCTAACCAGCCTATTGCAAAAAACAATGCTGTCATTAATAGAATTAAACGAATGCCTTTTTTCATGCTGCTAGTCATTAAGTTTTTTCCATTTCAAATTCCTTTTAAAAATTCCTGCCGAAACGGATATCTGCAATGCGTCTTCTTCAGGTATAATTTTCGCATCCAAGATTTTCCCTCGCTTAGCAGCGAAAATCTTCCCTTCCCACTGTCCTTTTTCTTTTTTAAACTCCCTTAGGATATCTGTCCCAATCTTGGCTTTGGGGTTATCGGAAGAGATTATTTTCCCATACCATTTTCCATCTTTTTGGTAGGTTTCGATCTTTGTATTCTGTTCACCCGTTAACCAGATCCCTGCTAGTGCTTCCTGCGCAGAAAGGTTAACAGAAAAGAAAAGAGCGATAATAATGACACTTGCATTTTTCATAAACATCTTCTTAAATTCCTTTCATCCTTGCCAATCTATCCAAATGATAATTTGAGTCACCTAGTAGCCGTTGTACTACTCTAGCGCGTTTGATGAAAAATCCAATTTCCTCCTCATCCGTCATTCCGATTCCGCCAAACATTAGGATACTCTCATTGCTCACCAATTGATAGGTTTGTCCCAATTTGGCTTTCGCTAAACTTGCCAGCCTCGGCAAATCATCACTCTCATTATCAATAGCCTTTAATGCTTTGATAACGATAGATTTACACAATTCAATTTCACAAAACAGATGTGCCGCCCGATGTTGTAGGGCTTGAAAAGAGCCGATTTTTACGCCAAATTGTTCTCTTTCTTTCAGGTAAGCAACGGTGCGGTCAAATGCTTCCTGAATACCACCTAACATTTCCGCTGCCAAACCAATACGCCCAATATCTAAAGTTCTTTCCAAGAGAGCAGCCCCACTTTCGTACTTCGCCAATTTTGCACGCTCAGAAACGAATACATTATCAAATTGGATAGAAGCATAATTTCGACTATCCATCGAAATAACTCTTTCTGTCGTGATGCCTTCTGTCTTCCCGTCCACCAAAAACAATTCTACTCCATCATCCGTATCTGCTGCCACAATTAATTTATCTGCCACATGCCCATCCATCACTGCTACCTTTTTCCCGTTCAATAAGTACCCCCCTTTTTTACCGGAGGCAGTTGTCGAAATTCTAGTTGGGTGATGATGCCTCCCTTCTTCCAAGGCAAAAGCAATGATTAAATCTCCCGCTGCTATATAGGGTAAGACCGCTTCTTTTTGCAGCAAGTTTCCTCCTAAATTGATAGCTGTGGCACTCAATAAAACAGTGGATACTAATGGAGAGGCCGTTAAGGTTCGACCCGTTTCTTCCAAAACCTGCCCAAGCCCCGTATATCCGAAATCTAAGCCTCCATAAGCAACGGGAATATTTAAAGCTACCCAGCCTATATTCGCCATTTCTGTCCAAAGAGTCTTGTCATACCCTATAGCATCCTTCATATCCCGAAGACGTCGAAGCTGTGCGATGGGGCTCCTTTCTTTCAAAAACTCCTTTGCTGATGATTTGAGCATTTGTTGCTCTTCGTTTATAACTAGTGCCATTTTTATTTTTTGAAGGTCAGAAGTCAGACCATTTCTTACTCAGAGGTCGGACTCATGACGTTGTAATTAATTGAATTTGGTGGCCAAAGGCAATCTGACAACAAAGTGGTCTGACAGCACGGCGGTCTGGCTTCTACCTATTCGGCAATCCCAGGATTCTTTTCGAAATAATATTCAACATAACTTCTGAAGTTCCACCTTCGATCGTATTTGCTTTGGTTCTTAAAAACTCCCGAGCTAATGCTCCGTTATTGGAAGCTTCACTTTCCCATTCTAAACCGCCAAAGCCTTCCATCTCCATTTTCAGTTCGTACCGGGTTTTATTTTGTTCAGTCGCCACGTATTTGAATAGGGATGAAAGTGCCCCAGCGTCATTACCAGCTTTGGCTTCGTCAATTGCACGTTCAATGGTCATTTCGAGTAGGGCTTCGTTCATTTCAAAATTCATGATTTTTGAACGAAGTAATGTGTCAGTTAGAATACTATTGGTTAGGCCCACCTTTTCTGCAGCGATTTGAGTCAATGGAGTTGGTTTATTGGCACCTCCAACTCCGCCAATCATTTGCCGTTCGTGCGTTAATAGATATTTGGCGATGGTCCAACCTCCACCTTCGGCACCCACCAGGTTTTCTTTTGGCACTTTTACATTATCAAAAAAAGTCTCTGCAAAAGGAGAGGAACCGCTAATCAGTTTTATAGGGCGGGTGGAAACCCCCTCTGTTGCCATATCAATTAGTAAAAAGCTGATGCCGTGATGTTTAGGGCGGTCAGGGTGTGTACGCACCAAGGCGAAAATCCAATCTCCCTTATCACCAAAGGAGGTCCATATTTTTTGTCCGTTCACCAAATAATGGTCACCCTTATCTTCTGCTTTGGTTTGTAAACCTGCTAAGTCACTTCCTGCGCCAGGCTCACTATATCCTTGCACCCAGCGAATTTTTCCGCTTGTAATTTCATTCAGGTATTTCATCTTTTGTTCCTCTGAACCAAATTTCAAAAGAGCTGGTCCAAGCATTGAAACACCAAAACTTTCCAATGGCGCTCTTGCTCCAATTTTTGACATTTCTTCAGCTATGATGGTAGACTCTTTTAATGTCAGTCCGCCGCCGCCATACTTTTTCTCCCAATGTGGTACCACCCAACCTTTGTCATAACATGCCTTAAACCATAGTAATAGGTCTTCAGGTATATTATCTTGATTTCGCCCCCCCCAATAGATATCCTCGTAACTCTTTGGTGGTTCATACAAACTGGCAGGATAATTTTCTTTCAGCCAATTGGCAACTTCCGTTCGGAAGGTTTTTAAATCTTTTTTTGTCTCTATCATTTTTATTTTTTTTAGAGGTCAGACTTATTGCATTGACATCTATGTGCTTCTGACAGTTGAAGACAATCTGACAGCAAAGCGGTCTGACTTCTGACTTCTTAATTCGTATAAGCTAATCCAATCCATTCAGCTATGCACGCAGGTTTTTCTTGCCCATCCAATTCCATCACTAATTTCAATTTATATTTTGCTCCGCCTTCTTTGGCCTCATATTCCATTAGTGAAACTCGACCTCTAATTTTAGCTCCTACTGGAGTCGCATTCGTAAATCTCACCTTATCCAATCCATAATTTACGCCCATCCCTACGTCTTTAAATGCCATACACTCATAAGAAAAATGGGATGCCAAGGAAAGCACTAAAAAGCCATGTGCAATGGTTGTTTTGTAGGGAGAATATTGGGTTGATTTTTCGACATCAACATGAATCCATTGTTCATCTTTAGTTAATTTGGCAAATCCATTTATGGTTTCTTGGTCGATGGTTAACCAATCACTTAATCCGATTTCTTTGCCAACATGACCTTGCATATCTTCCAAATGTTCAAAGGTTGTTTTATAGGGAGCATCTATCATTTTATGAAATTTTGAAGTGGTTTAAGTAGGATAAGAACCCCCATTAGCATGAAGGGTTATTCCATTGATAAAACTGGATTCTTTTGAAGCAAGATATAAATAGGCATACCCCATATCTTCAGGCATTCCAATACGTCGAACAGGAATTTGCTGAACTGCCCCGGCAATTATTTCTTCAGGAATAGAATCGGTCATGGCTGTTTTGATAAAACCTGGAGCTACACAATTAACGGTAATGCCATATTTTCCAACTTCTCGACAGAGTGAACGCGTAAAGCCCTGAATAGCAGCTTTAGATGCGCCATAATTGGTTTGACCAAACGCTCCCAACATAGCATTGATGGAGGAAGCTGAAACAATTCTTCCATATCCAGCTTCGATCATATGAGGTAATACAGCCTTTGCAGTCACATACAAACTTTTGACATTGACATTCATCACAGCATCCCATTGGTCTTCTGTCATTTTCAGAAAAGACTTGTCCCTGATAATGCCTGCATTGTTGATTAATATGTCTATCCGTGTATGTTTGTCCATGATTTCGGCAACTGCTGCTGCTACCGATTCTTTGGAAGTGACATCTACTTTTTGATAGAAGATATTTCCGCCCTCGGCAGTTATTTCATCTACCACTGGTTGCCCATCTGCAACATCCCATAATGCAACTGTAGCACCTGCCTCAGTGAAAATTTTACAGATACCGACTCCAATACCTTGTGCTCCACCTGTAACAATAGCTACTTGTCCGTCTAATCTAAACATGTTTATATGTTATTTTTTATTAGTAAGCCTTTCAACAAAGCCTTTCATTCTGCCTCGCACTTCAGGCTTCCACCAAATCCCTAAATTTTCTTTTAGTTCAGTTTCAGCATTTTCACCCAAGCTTTCCACCCAAGATTTTCTCGCTTTTAACTTTATGGATTGAAAAATTTGCGGCTCTGCTACTAAATATTGTTGCATTTGTTGTTCGGCCCGCTCGAGAACTTCTTCCATTGAACATACCTCATCCACAAAACCGATCGCATAGGCCTCTTTCGCATTCATGAGCTTTCCCTGCAATAAATTACGAGCCGCTATTCCTTCGCCCAACCAAAAAGTATAGCCATTAATGACATCTTCGGATAAGCCAATATTGACCAAGATTTCATTTAAGCCAATGGTGTATTTCTCTCCTTCAACCATCACCCGATAATCACAAGGTATAGCCAATACTGTCCCAGCCGCAGGAGCATGACCTGTAATAGCCGCAATCAAGGGTTTTGGAAAGCTGGCTAGCTGGATATACAATTCACCGAATGCAATGAACATCGCTCTGATAGTTTCTGCATCATAACTATACAACTCAATTACATCCAAACCTGCGGTAAAGAAATGAGGCTGCCCTGTCAGAATAACTCCCCGAACTGAATCATCATTATTAAATGACTGAATTACTTTGTGTAAATCTCGAACCATTTCGAGATTCACCGCATTGACTTTGCCCCGATCCAATTGGACAATGACGTATCCTTCTTTTTTTGTGATTTTGAGTGTATTCATATCGTATTCGCTCGATTTATTGAGCTGATTGGTAAGGTGGCTCGGTTAATAAACTTCAAACAATCCAGCTGCTCCCATTCCTCCACCAACACACATGGTACATACTACGTATTTTGCGCCTCGTCTTTTACCTTCTATCAGAGCATGACCCACCATTCTCGAACCAGTCATGCCGTATGGATGACCAATGGAAATAGCACCACCATTTACGTTCATTAGCTCGTTGGGGATACCTAATTTATCTTGGCAATAAAGGACTTGTACTGCAAAAGCTTCATTCAATTCCCACAAACCGATGTCCTCCATTTTTAAGCCATGGGTTTTTAACAATTTTGGAATAGCGAAGACCGGGCCGATTCCCATTTCATCAGGTTCGCAGCCTGCCACAGCGATTCCTCGATAAGCTCCTAGTGGTTCGACGCCTCTTTGTTCTGCTAATTTTGAGTCCATCAAAACACAGGCAGAAGCCCCATCCGAGAGTTGGCTGGCATTTCCAGCAGTAATGCTTCCTCCTTCATTTACTAATCTCAGATTAGCCAAGCCTTCTTTTGTCGTTGTAGGACGGTTGCCTTCATCTTTGGTCAAAGTGACCTCTTCGAAAGTAATTTCTTTTGTCTCTTTGTTGAAGACACCTTTGGTTACCGTTACAGGAACAATTTCATCGTCAAATTTTCCAGCGATTTGCCCAGCTGCTGTTCGCATTTGACTTTGATAACCATATTCATCTTGTCTTTCCCGACTGATTCCATATCGCTTGGCAACTATTTCTGCGGTTTGAAGCATGGGCATATAGGTCGCAGGATGTTTAGAAACTAAGGCTTTATCGACCATACGGTGTGTATTCATGTGTTCATTTTGAACAATGCTAATAGAATCCAAACCTCCGCCAATGACCACTTGCATACCATCTGCAATGATTTGTTTGGCAGCAGTAGCAATTGCCATCATTCCAGATGAACATTGACGGTCAATCGTCATACCACTAACTGTTACAGGAAGTCCTCCTGCAAGTGCAGCAAGTCTACCAATGTTGGGAGAGGATGAACCTTGAGTTAAAGCACACCCCATAATCACATCGTCCACTTCGGCAGGGTCGATTTTTGCTCGCTTGACCGCTTCACTAAGCGCAAAGCCAGCTAAGGTTGGTGAATTGGTATTGTTAAATGCACCTTTATATGCCTTCCCTATGGGTGTTCGTGCGGTAGATATAATTACTGCTTCCTTCATTACGTTTTTTTATTGTTGTGAACGTTCCATGTCTCTATAATCATCGAAGTTGGCTGCTCTCTTTTGTATAGCTGCCATCACTGCCTCTATTTGGTTCTTCGTTCTGTTGATTTCTGCTTGTTCAACGGATTCCATCAACAATCCATCGGCTGCACTCAAATAGGGTGCTTCATTTATCATCTTTTTCGCTTTGACCACAGCAGTCGGATTTTTCGAAACGATTTCTGTTGCCAATTTCATAGCATCCTCAAACGGGGTCTCAGACACGTGGGTGGCGAAACCATAGTTAACCGCATCCTCTCCAGAAAAAATTCGGTGGGTATACATAAGTTCTCGAATAACATCATCTCGAACCGTATGTCTCCAAAGTTGAGATCCAGCCATGTCTGGAATCAATCCCCATTTCAATTCCATGATGCTTAATCTTGTATCGGCTGTAACAAACTTAATGTCAGCACCAGACATGATATTTAATCCCCCACCAATAGCTACTCCATGAACTGCTGTGATTACCGGTACCGGTAATTCTCTCCAAATCCAAGCGACCTTTTGAAAGATATTGGCTATCCCATGAGTACGACTTGGAATGGGTTCATCGAAAATTCCGCCTTTGGTATCTGGACTAAAATTAGCAGTATCCATTCCCGCACAAAAGCATTTCCCTTCGCCAGATAAAACCACACAACGAACTGTGGGATTACTTCCGACCAGCTTCCCAGCTTCCACAATTGCCTTGAACATGTCTTCATCCAATGCATTCATTTTCTCTGGACGATTTAATCTTACATCAGCAATGTGGTTGTTTATATTTATGGTTACTCGATTTTGCATATTTATTTTCTAGTTCTTCTTAGAAGTACGACTCCCTACTTTAAAAATCCAGCTAATCGCCTATGAATGATTTCGTTGGCATCCTTCATAATTCGGTCAATTAATTCTTTACAAGTAGGAATGTCATGAATCAATCCGACTACCATTCCACAAGACCAGGCGCCCGCATCCATCGTTCCTTCTTGCATGACTTTTGGATAAACTCCTGCAACTTCTTCTATAATGTCTTCAAATTTGATGGCTTTGCCTAAGGCCTTTTCTTTTTCCAAAAGTCGTTCTACAGCTGCATTATTCAATACCCGTTCTGTATTTCTCAAAGGACGCATGATCAAACGTGTATCCAGTTCCGTAGCATCTAAAATGGCTTGCTTTACATTCTCATGGATAGGTGCTTCTTGGGTCGCCATAAAACGCGTTCCCATGTTCATTCCTTCTGCCCCCATCGCAAGTGAGGCAACCAAAGAACGAGCATCTGCCATTCCACCTGAAGCTAAAAAAGGAATATCCAATTCTTCCGCTGCACGAGGTAATAAAATCATATTGGGAATATCATCCTCACCAGGGTGACCACCGCATTCAAAACCATCCACAGACACCGCGTCACAACCAATACGCTGTGCTTTCAAAGCATGTCTAACAGATGTACATTTGTGAATCACTTTAATACCTGCATCCTTTAAATAAGGCAGGACAGATTGAGGATTTCGTCCAGCCGTTTCCACTACTTTTACACCTCCTTGAATGATTGATTTGACATAGCCCGGGTAATCTGGTGGATTCAATGTTGGTAAAAAAGTAAGGTTAACCGCAAAGGGTTTATCTGTCATATCCTTACATTTTGCAATTTCATTCGCTAAGTCAGCAGGTGTTTTTTGAGTCAGACCTGTGATAGTTCCCAATCCGCCAGCATTGGAAACAGCCGCTGCCAACTCTGCTAAACCCACATAGTGCATACCACCTTGCATGATTGGATATTCAATGCCAAAGAGTTTTGTAATCTTTGTTTTCATATTGCTTTTATATTACAACTGGTCCATGAAAACCATGTCCACTCTTGAAAAAACAAACCCGAGCAGGACAGGGTATTTCTACAATCAAATCCTGATGTAGAGTTTCGTTTCTAATTGTCCAACCCTTTGGAAGCAATCGTTCTTTCATTGGCTTATGAAACATTCCAGAGAGTTCCGTTACGTTTGGCACATAATCTTGCCCATCCTCCATTGTTAATATCTCAATGGTTCTACCAGCCTTGAATTGCACAATATGGTATTTATCAACAAGCAAAACGATAGCATCCACAAACCCAGGTTCTAACATTCCAGGTTTTGCTACCCTGGAAAAAATCCATCCTTCAATTTCCAACGTGTCCAAGGGGCCATCAACCTTGGCTCCTGGAGAACGCCTGAAATACGCAGCATCATGTGCCGCACGACCGATGCCAGTCCTAGAAAACCCTGTTGGTAATTGGAGCTTTGCAAACGCTTCTTTCGTAAAAGGACGTTGGCACAACCAAACCTCTCCTGTACTGTTTTGTCGGATTTCAGCAAACCAATCCATTCCACCAACGGTCCAGTTAGGTTCCCAATCGGAGTTCCCAATTTGTGCTAAAAGCTGATTTTTAATGTTATCCATAACCTCAAAAGGTATTTCACACCTAATTTTCACCCAAATTTAGGAATTAAAACCTAATTATGAACAATTGTTCAATAAGAATTTGATTTTAATCATAGAAAGGGAGTTCCTCTATCAACGCTGATGATAGAAGCGGTTCTTCCACAGAGGGAAGAAAGAAAGGACTTCAAAAATTTCAGGAATGAGTAAAAATGAAAGTCAATCTCCTAGTCACAAGTGAACCCGGAATGGAAGATAGAGGTTCTCGCCACAGAAACACTTTTTAATTTTTGGCTTTCCACTGGTAATCAAAAACGTCGGGGCGGGCATAATGGCCAACGACATCAAAATCCAATTTCGCTCTTGCACAGGCCGCTACATCCAATTCCGCATATAAGATTCCTTCTTCGTCCCATAAGGGCCCGGCAATCAGCTCTCCCAATGGCGAAAAGATCACGCTACCGCCTCTAGACATAATAGCTGGTGCCTTATCCAGCTCCGCCTGAAAGGCGGAAGGGTACATTTCCTTTTGGACGAATTGATTACAAGACAATACAAAGCAGCGGCCTTCACACGCAATGTGTTGCATTGAAGCCTGCCAGCTATCCCGCTGATCAGCCGTGGGTGCTAGATACAGTTGCACATTTTGTTGATAAAGCGCCATCCGGGCTAAGGGCATATAATTCTCCCAGCAAATTAACCCCCCCATTCGACCCAAGGGTGTTTCGAGCACCTGGAGGTCCGAGCCATCTCCTTCTCCCCAGATTAACCGTTCTGTTCCGGTGGGCTTCAGCTTGCGGTGTCGATGCAATAGACTTCCGTCGGGACCGAAGTATAGCATACTACAGTAGAGTGTTCCATGCGCTTCATCCCGCTCTACCACTCCAATGACCAGATAGACCTTATGGTTACCGGCAACCGCTCCCAGGCTATCTACATCTGCACCCGGCATTTCCACGGCATTTTCCCAATACACCTGCCAGTGGTCTCGCCCCCAATCCTCGCGGCTCCCCACCACGGTACCAAAACTCATGCCTCGGGGATAAGCCGGAATGAAAGCCTCCGGAAACAAGACCAACTGTGCGCCCGACTGGGCTGCCTCTGCCGTCAACTCCCCCACCTTGTCAATGCAAGCAGCTTTATCAAAAAGAACAGGGGCAGCCTGGACAACTGCTACCTTGATTAATTTCTTCATTGCGCAGGACTTTTTAAATTTAGATCTTAAAAATAACTGCTTCGGCGAGAAATCCTTGCAGGAAACATACGGGAAGTCAAATCATGACAATAGGCGAAAAGATCATCAACTTTTGGACAAAGCCGATCCTATTCTTACAAAGTAGTGGGGATAAATGGCTTTTCATTCTATTCATTAATGCTTACAGTGCCATCTTTCTGCTCTTTTTCCAACCCTTTGGCGTCAACAACTACGACCCTACGCATCAGATTCGACTAGAGCTGTTGCTGGGGATTGGAGCCTTCTTCCTCGTCAACACTATAGTCATGTGTGTATATGAATTTGGGGTAGTCCCGCTGGTGTTTCGTTCGAAGGCCCGATATGTCTTTGTCCTCCACCTCCTATGTCTGCTGCTTGTGCTGAGCACCAGCACCTACCTGACCTACAATTATATTGGAAACTTTCACGACTGGTCTTGGAAAAGCTACTTCGGATTTATTCGGGACATTGGTCTGATGTCCACTATTCCGATGATACTGCTGCTATTATTCTTACAACAGCGACAAGCTAGACGGGAGGTGGCGAATCTACAGGATCACGTCGCTCGCCAAGATAGAGCGACCAAGGTCCTATACCTGAGCTCAGCCAACGGAAAAGACAAACTCTATCTCGCAGCAGAAAAACTATTGCTATTAGAAGCACAGGATAATTACGTAGCGGTTTACTACTATGAGAAGGAGGAAGTGAAACGTTCTCTGATTCGATCGAGTTTGAAGCGACTGGAAAAACAAGTAGAAGATAGTCCCTTGATTCGTTGCCATCGCTCCTACCTGGTAAATCCAAAGCAGGTGGAAAAAATAAGCGGAAACGCTCATCAATTGCAAATTCGATTGAAAGGACTGGATAAAATCATTCCCGTGTCCCGACAATATGTATCAGCCATCACGACCCCTATGGATACTCGCCACACATAGCGCCATTTTCACCCCAAACCCTCCATTTTACTGGACTTCCCCCTCCCCACACCCTTAGCTTGCAGAAAAAACTGCATATGAAAAACCTGACTGCTTTGCGCCCACGTAATGGGCTTTTTAACTTCCTAATGTACTTCGCAGGCTTAAGTTTTGTCTTGGTCTGGCTTCCACTATTAAGATGTCTCTTTGACGGATCTACCTATCGATGGGGACAAAGTTTTTATGGCTTGTCCGTTCATAGCCAGGGTATTCAGCCGGGCTTGTTCTTTCTCGTCCTGTCTTTAGGCTTCTTTGCTGCCCTGTTCTACTCCTTCTATTGGGTGGAAAATCGGCGGGTATTCCATGGATTACTGATTGGATGGTGGCTATACAGCTTCGGAAATCTACTGTTCGAATTCGCCGCCAATGGAGATGTGATGTTTCATGGAGACACCCTAGATGTACATGTGTCTTTAGCAGCCATCGTGACTCCAATTGCCATCCTATGTCTAGGCCTCATCATCTGGGCCATCAGAAAAGATCAAGCCCTTCCAGCAGGAAAGGTCGACTGGAACCCCAGAAATAGGAAGGCTGCCTTAATCATTTTGGCACCTTTGCCGATCCAAATTCTCCTATTGGCAACCGGGGAACCACATGGGTTAACAGACGAAATTGGCGTGATCCTGACCATCATTCAAGCCATTTTGATCCCTACCATCTTTCTTCCTAAAACAAAAGCTCAACATGAATAACGGAGCTAGACCTTAGGTGGCCTAGCATAGGCCAATTGGTGTCTATCCCCGACCTCATAGTAGGTATCTAATCCACTAACCGCCATGGTTTCTAATTGATCATGTAGAATATGACCGCTGGGAGCCATGGCGTTCTCCGGAAAAATAATTTCCACGACCTTTCCTACGATAAATAGCGTACCGTTAGCCTTAATATGATGCTCCTCTACCCACTCCAAGCCAATCTTTAGCGGGCTTTCTTGCACATAGGGTGCCGGATGTGTGTCGGTGTAAAAAGGTTGCAAGCCTATTGCCTCAAATTCAGACTCCTCTACCGGATAGTTCGCCGAACTTTGATGGGCCTTAGCTAAGAAATTGGGGTGGATGGAATTGAGGGTAAAAAAACCTTTTGCCTGGATATTATGATAGGTATGGCGAGGGACCGTCAAGGGCCGCATGATAAAGCCCAAATGCGGCGGGTTAGCCCCTACATGGACAATAGAACTAAATACCCCCAGGTTGGGTGTACCTTTATGACTCATCGTACCCAAGAGATGGGCTCCTTTTATGCCTGAAATGGTATTCATGAGGTGCATGCGTGGAAATCGATCCATCGCCATTATATCCTCAAAAAACAAGTGCGTTTGCTTACTAGTCGTGGTATCCATACCAGGTTTAACACCGCAGGGGCCCAGGTGTTCCAGCTTAGCGATATTTTTCTTTGGTTAACTACAAAAGACTAACGGCTGGGTCTTGATCCGCCGAGGTCACGGCAACATAAGCTTGTTGAGCTTGCAACCAGTGTCTTTCATTGTGTCCGATCAAAAATTGGCAACAATCACCTAGGCGAAACCTCAATACACTGCCAATAGCGGAATCTAATCGGATTTTTCCGCCGTGCAGGGGCTGCGCAGCCATCAAAAGCTTGATAAAGGATCGATGCTGCTTAATGAAAGTATCAACAATCGAAAAATCTAAAGCATGATTTGCTGGCGGGATAAACTTTCCTAAGGTTTTAACTTTGAGTTTTATCTTCCCTTCCTTAGGTGTCATACTATTGATCATCATTCGACCGAAGAAGCCTCGTTTAAAATGAGTACCGGTTACATTCTTCCCTGCTAGGATCGCTTCCTCTACTCGCGGCAAGTAATCGGAGTAAGTCAAACTTAGGTGCTCGATGCATTCTAAAAAACTCCACTTCCCTGCTTGTGGGCGTTGAGCTAGCAGGTGCTCAGGCTTCCCTTTGACAAAGGACTGCAAAGCTTCTTCAAAAGCCAAGGAGGATTGGATCATCTGGGGGTATACAATTGCATTTTCTAGCTGTGCCATACTTTGTTTTTTGATTCAAAATTAATGGCAAGAGTCGTTGCTCTGCATTGATCTAGATCAAGAAAACACGATTTCCACGCTCATCTCAGCTTTCGCCTTAGGCGGCTGAAGGTTTCTGGTGTCATCCCGAGATAGGAAGCGAGTTGTTTTTGTGGAATCTGTTGTAGAATTGCGGGTTGTCGATTCACAAAGAGTTGGTAGCGTTCTTCAGCGGATAAGGTAAGCATTTCAATTTCCCGTTGAGCTCTCCCGATCAGGATCTGCGTGAAAAACAGGCGCCCCCATCGCTCCCAAACCTTGTACTGATCAAACAAACTATTCAAAGCGGTATAGTCGATTACCAAAGCCTCGGTAGAGGTCAAAGCTTGCAAGTAAAGATTCGATTTTTTTTGGCCAAGGAATGAGTCGGCAACTCCGGAGAAGTTTCCGTCATAACTAAAGCCCATAACATGCTCGTGGCCATCCGGTTTCAGGAAGAAGATGCGCTGAATACCTCTGGTGATGAAATAAAAATATCGTTCCACCTCACCCTCATGACAGAGATATTCATTTTTCTGATAGGTCCTGACGTTCCAGGCATTGACAAAGGCAGTCAAAGCCTCATCAGTAGGTTGAACAAAGCCCAAGACCGCTTTTTTCAAGCGATCTTGGGCTTCCAAAGAAGGCAATTGCCTCGCCATTAGACCGTGGCTGTGGCTTCCTTCAAGATCAATTTACGACGCTCTGGCCCAGTCGAAACCATAGAAACTGGAACCTCCAAGTAATCCTCCAAACGGCTGAGGTAGGTTTGAACGGCTGTGGGCAATTGATCATAAGTCTGTACATCATCCAAAGATTGTTCCCAACCTGGATGAGGCTCATAGACTGGCGTAATCTCCACATCGCAAATATCAAATGGAAGATCGGTTGTTTCTTCACCGCCGATCTGGTATTTCGTAGCTAGTTTGATCTCCTTGAACTTATTCAGAACATCTACTTTGGTTACTACCAATTGAGTGACCCCATTTAGCAAAACCGTATAGCGAACCTGAGGAAGATCAATCCAACCACATCTTCTTGGTCGCCCAGTAGTAGCACCGAATTCAGCTCCTTCCTTACGTAGGAATTCTCCATCTTCATTATCTAATTCTGTGGGGAAAGGTCCCGATCCCACTCTCGTGCAATAGGCTTTCGTTATCCCGATTACCTCCTTGATTAAGTGTGGTGCTATCCCTAATCCCGTACAAACCCCGGCTGTAATGGTATTTGATGAGGTAACGTAGGGATACGTACCAAAGTCGATATCCAACATGGTCCCTTGTGCACCTTCCGCCAGCACCTTTTTCCCAGCCTTAATCTGCTCATTAAGGAAATACTCTCCTTCCACTGTTTGAAGTTGCTTCAGTTTTTCCAAACTGGCCATCCAGCGTTCTTCCTCCGCAGCCAGGTCAAAATCGATATCAGGATATAGGCGGATGAGGTTGAGGTGCTTCTCCTTTAGTGCATTGTATTTCTTCAGGAAGCCTTCCCGTTCAATATCACCTACACGTAGGCCATTACGACCTGTCTTGTCCATGTAAGTGGGACCGATCCCTTTTAGTGTTGATCCGATCTTTGCTTTTCCTTTAGCATTCTCGGATGCCGCATCCAGGTAGCGATGAGTGGGTAGGATCAAGTGCGCCTTACGAGCCACCAGCAGACGACCTTGGTATGATACGCCAGTGCTTTCTAACGCCAGCAATTCCTTTTCCAAGGTAATGGGATCAATGACTACGCCATTCCCAATAAGATTCAATAGATCTTCGCGGAAAATTCCTGAGGGGATGGTATGCAAGACAAATTTCTTCCCATCGAACTTGAGCGTGTGTCCAGCATTGGGGCCACCCTGGAAACGAGCAACAATATCATATTGAGGAGCCAAGTAATCAACGATCTTACCCTTACCTTCATCTCCCCATTGCAATCCAAGTATAACATCTACTGCCATACACTATTTCATTTTAATTTGGCCAGTACCCAATACATAAAAATGGGCAATAACCTTTATTATAAATTATAAAAACCTAATAGATTATTTGACATCTATTAGGTTTTTATCTGGTTAGTCCTAACTGTGTTTTCCAACACCTTTCTCTTGTCATAATTATCTCACTGCTTCGAGTGGCTCTCCATTTAACAAGCAATCGTATGCTTCATCCAAAGACTGCGTCCGGTAAAAGAGTGGACTGAGTTTTGTTACTTGCAATAAATGCATGACTTTAGTTGGGGCCTTCACAATCGCAACTTCTCCTCCTACGGCACTGGTCCCCTTCTTTAGCAAGATCAAAAAATTTAGTCCAACACTGTTCATTACTTGCATTTCCGACAAATCTACAGCAAAGTTAGAAAAACCTTCAGCAATTTTCATCTGTGCCGCAGCAAGAATTTCTCTTACCACAAATTCACTGAGCAAGTCTCCTACTTTAATGACCTGAATCGTGTCTTCCGTACGAAAGCTGTAGTTGTCCATGTGTAGAGCGTAAGCGTCTTGGGCCTATTCGGCTACTTTTTCTAAAGTACTCTGTTTCGAAGCAGTTTTAGGACATGCGCCATTGCATTGTCCATATAGGTTAAGAGAATGGTGAGTTATTTTGAATTTGAGTAGGTCTCCCATCATACTTTTGATCTGCTGAATTCGCGGATCGCAGAATTCCAGTACCTTACCACAATCCACGCAGATTAGATGATCATGCTGTTTATAGCCATAGGATTTTTCGTATTGCGCCAGGTTCTTGCCAAATTGATGCTTTTTGACCAGATCGCAATTCACCAATAGCTCCAAAGTGTTATATACGGTAGCTCGACTAACGCGGTAGTTCTGGTTCTTCATATGGATATACAAAGCCTCCGCATCGAAATGGTCGTCTCGTTTATATATTTCCTCTAGAATCGCGTAGCGCTCTGGCGTTTTACGCAAGCTGTTGCTTTCTAAATGTGAAGAAAATATATTCTTTACTTCCTTGATAATATCGTCCCGCATAACTCTTCCTGATAAGTGTTAAGTACTTCAAAGGTACGAAAATAAATACTACTGGCTTCCTCAGTGCGCACAAGAGTATCTGGGTCAGACTGGTTGCGTTCCAGATGGTGTGTAACGTCACTATATATCGGGGTTTGAGCCCTCCTGCCCTACTCTATTCTGGAAACAGTTGAAATGCTATCTAAGTTTTGCAAGGCTCTAATAGCGATATTCAATTGGTCGGTATTGGCTACCAGCAAACTTATTTTACCCTTGAAGAAGCCTTCATAGCCAGAGATGGAGAAGGATCGGATATTTAGACTTAGTTTATTGGAAATCTCATGCGATAGTCGCTCGATCACCCCAGGGCCGTCGTCGATTCCCGTAATCTTGAGATCAGCTACGAAAGTGGTATTGGTCGTAGATGCCCATTCCGCCTTCATCACTCTATAGCCATAATTGCTCATCAGGTTTGCCGAATTGGGGCAATTGGAGCGATGGATCTTCAATCCAGCGGTGGCTGTGAGGAAAGCAAAAATATGATCCCCCTGTACTGGGTTACAGCAACTTGCGAAGGTATAGTGGAAGCGATCCCCAGGTTCTCCATTGATCATCAGGCGTGGCATACCATTGACCTTACGAGATCCCTTACGCGGTGTTTTGGGTTCAGGTGCCTTTGTGTCCACTTCAACCACCTTGTCCTCCACTGCTTCTACCAGCTTATTCCCAGAAACTTCAAATCTTTTAAAAAGATCAGGTATGGACAAAACTCCGGTGGCAATACGAAAGTACAGCTCTACTCTAGAAGGAAGTCTTAAGAATTTGACTAATCGCTCTACACTATCTTCAAAGTCCAGCTTTAAATGTTTGAATTTGCGTGCCAAAGCCTCCTTACCCAGCTCTCCTTTCTTGCGCTGCTCCTCCTTCATGGCCGAACGAATCTTGGATCGAGCCTTTCCGGTAATTACCATCTTTAGCCAGCTCTCATTGGGCTTCTGGGATTTGTTGGTAGTAATCGAAATTTGATCCCCATTCTTGAGCTTGTAGCCCATCGGGACCAATCGGTTATTCACTTTAATGGCCGTACAATGATAACCGATATCGGTATGGATGTTAAAAGCAAAATCCAAGGCGGTAGACCCTTTAGGAAGAATCTTCATATCCCCTTTGGGGGTGAAGACGAACACTTCCTCATTGAAAAGATTATTGGCACGGAAATCTCCAAGGAACTCTACGGCATCGCTATTGGGATCATCCAGGATCTCGCGGACATTATCCAACCATCTTTCGTATACATCGGGTTGTCGAGAAACGCCTTTATACTTCCAATGCGCTGCAAATCCTCGTTCTGCAATCTCATTCATGCGTTCCGTTCTGATCTGAACTTCCACATATCTTCCCCCTGGGCCAATAACCGTGGTGTGCAAGGACTCGTATCCATTACTTTTAGGGGTAGAGATCCAGTCTTTCAAGCGTTCGGGAATAGGCACGTGTACATCCGTGACAATCGAGTAGGTCTGCCAGCAGATCATCTTCTCTTTCTCAGGTGGCACATCCAAGATGATGCGCACAGCAAACAGGTCATATATTTCCTCAAAGGGGACTTGCTTGGTCTTAATCTTATTAAAAATTGAATAAATCGACTTTGGACGACCGGTGATGCGGTAAGGCACTAGCAAGGCATCTAGCTCTTGGCGAAGTGGTTGAATGAATTCATCAATGTAAGATTCCCTTGATCGCTTGGTTTCGGCCAATTTTTTGGCAATGCCGTGATAATTCGTAGGATCAGTGACCTTCATGCAAAGGTCAAGGAATTCGGTCTTGAAAGAGTACAAGCCTAGCCGATGGGCTAGCGGGGCATAGATATAGCTGGTTTCAGCTGCAATTTTTAATTGCTTGTGCCGAGGCATCGAGCCTAGGGTTCGCATATTATGTAGGCGGTCGGCCATCTTGATCAGTGCAACCCGCACATCATCAACTAGGGTCGATAGCACCTTCTTGAAATTCTCTGCTTGTGGGCTTTCTGCATTGTAAGCAGAATCCAATTTTGTGAGTCCATCCACGATCTTGGCGATCCGCGGTCCGAACATATCTCTTATTTCAGCCAAAGTCACATCTGTGTCTTCCACTACATCATGCAAAAGGGCACTGATGATCGCAGTAGGGCCCAGCCCAATTTCCGCAGCTGAGATTTTGGATACGGCAATCGGATGCAAAATGTAAGGTTCTCCTGACTTCCTTCTTTGCTTGCGATGCGCATGCAAAGCCAATTCGTACGCTTTCCTGATATTCTGAATATCTACCTCATCCATCTCAGATTTGATAGACTGTACCATATCTCGGTAAGCTTCCTCTATGGTATGGAGTTCTTCTTCCTGTATCGTCAGTACTTCGGCCATAATAGAATACGGTTATGAATGCTTAGTTGTAGAAAGCCAATCGTGAATTTGCCGAATTCACCAGCTTTCTGCTCGTCATTACTCGATTTACAAATCTTATGCCAGGTGTTGACATCCTCATAGTGAATGTAGTGAATCAAATAGATCTAGTGTAACGGGATATAGTCTTCTCGGTTATTATTGCTGTCCAAAAGGGTCTTGGAAGGTGATGTAGCAAGTGAGCATGCGCAGATAAACATCAGAAGAGGAGCTTTGTGAAAGCCTTTTCTTACTATTTTAGCTTGCTTTGCGTCGCTTTAGTTCAATTGCTAGTTCCTGGTAGGTGTTCTTAATCTCGCCCCACATCTCTTCTACTGGCTGTCCATAAAATTAAAACAGCTTATTGTAGGCTAAAGTTCCCATCCCTACACAGGCCAAACTAGAGTTAGTTGATCATAATACCGCTATTACAAATCTACTAAATTTTCAACGTTTCAGGGCCTTAAACTCACAAGTAATTCATGATATGTAATTGGAAAATGGTCATTAGGTGCTGCAAATAAAGGCTCAAGCGATCTGCTTTGCTAGATCGGATTTTTTGAACCCAAAAAAAACCACAAAAAGATTGTTTTATTAAAAAAGATTTTATCTTTGCATCGCTTTTGAAGAAAGCAAAGAATTGACACGCAAGGTTAATCCTTTATTTAAAGCTTTATTCTAGGCAGCTTTATGCTCACGGAATACGGTAAAATGCGGGTGTGGCGAAATTGGTAGACGCGCTAGACTTAGGATCTAGTGCCGCAAGGCGTGGGGGTTCGAGTCCCTTCACCCGCACCACGCCGCCGCCCCGTCGCGGCGCGAACTTGCCCCTTGCACAGCCCCCATCCCGCCACTAGGAAGGCGCGAATTCTGACCCGGGGACGGCCTGCGCCCGCGCGCCCGCGTGCCCCGCGACCGACACGAGGACCGACATGAGCATCACCGAGACC
>ENA-UENX01000105-UENX01000105.1-marine-metagenome-genome-assembly--contig:-NODE-105-length-43037-cov-152.298577_pt1 | contig 43037 bp, 28 predicted proteins | sample MGYA00237875_ERZ529327 | MGnify/ENA primary metagenome ERZ529327 (study PRJEB26372, sample SAMN05368347) | marine metagenome | biome: cultured habitat; feature: ocean water; material: water; isolation... | reverse complement strand
CAGCAATTTTGTCAGCTACAGCTTGAACTAGTGCAGCATATTCAGCTTGACGTGTCTTGTCCCATTCAGCAGAATTTTCTAGACGTACCTCGTTGGTTTCCTTGATATCTGCTACTACTTTGTCGTGCCTATCTTTCGTGTCAGCTTTAGTTTGAAGAATCTCTGCTTGGAAAACAGCAATTTTGTCAGCTACAGCTTGAACTAGTGCAGCATATTCAGCTTGACGTGTCTTGTCCCATTCAGCAGAATTTTCTAGACGTACCTCGTTGGTTTCCTTCAGATCTGCTGCTACTTTGTTGCGCCTATTTTCCGTGTCAGCCTGACGTTTGATTGCGTCTTCCTCAGCAATTTGTTGACGTTCAGCTTCGTTTTTCTTTATCTGATCTGTATTGTTTTCATAATCCTTTTTCAACTCACCTCGCCTTTCAGCATCCTTTTCTTCATAACCACCAATTTTTTTTGACATATCTTTACGGCGTTTAGCCTTTCCAGCTTTTCTGTCCACATCGGCTTGTGTTAAACCACGAAGCCTACCCTTTTTAGCCACATTTTTGGCAACTGGATTTTCTTTGACTGTCTTTGTTTGATAGTTGTCACTGCCTTGATCTTGATAGTTTTCACTACTTTGATATTGATAGTTTTGACTACCTTGATCTTGATCGTAATTTTCTGTTTCGTAATTCATAGCTTGTCATGATTTTGATTTAGAACCTTATACTATAATCTTATACTATAAAAAGTAAATAATGATCATTAAATAATTTTAAGAAAATGTTTTAATGGGTAATTTTTAAAATAAAGTAGTAAGTTATATCTGGCATATTTACATTCCAAACCTTCTGACCGTAAGTATTTATCGACAAAAATTATAAATAAGCAAACCCACTTTTATATAAAATAAACTTATAGACTATATATAGTTTTTCTACATTAGTCCTGAATTATAGACCATAAATTTTTCATCCTGAATACTGAAAAACTCAAACTCTAGCAAATTTGATATAGTCACCAATTAAAACTCAACAATATTGACACTCAAATTATATTTAGTTCTACTACCTCCCACTGGGACAACTTTCAAATAATAAACACCAGACTCTAAAATAGTTTCAATTTCCTTTAAGTCACCTCCCTTATTTGACTGATTAAGTAGACTTTCTTCTTCATCGTATAATTTAATGCCCAAATCTTGAACAAAACTATCCACAAAAATACTTACCGAACCCTCTTTCTCTACCTCAAAGCGGAAATAATCCTCCGTATTGCGATTCACAGGGCCAACAGTAAACCCAATCTTATCAACGACTGAAATAGGCTCCCGGGAAAGAACTCCTAGATCAATAGCATCCTCAAAAACCTCTGGTACTGGTCTGTCATTATCTTCAATTATACCTACTCCCTTTCTATCTGAGAACTTAGCATTTTTAGCACCACTGAGTTGTACCTGAAACTTCTCATTATCTTCATCCTGGGTATCTCCCAAAATCGGAATATTAACTATCTTTTTCGTCTGCCCAGGCTTAAATGTCACCACCCCACTTTTCTTCCGATAATCTTCTCCAGACTTAGCGCTGCCATCTACTGTAGAGTAATTAACTTTTACCATTTTCTGACTAGCACTATCCAACTCGACTTCAAATTCCATCCTTTTCTGACCCCTATTTCCTTCAGTCACTTTAGCATCTCCGATAGATATTTGGGGCATTATTTCATCCTTGGGAACCGCTTCATCATTATCCCGAATCATACCTACTGCCTTCTTATCTGAGAACTTAGCATTTCTAGCACGACTAAGAATTACCTGAAACTGCTCATTCTGTTCATCCTCAGTATCTCCAAAGATCGGAATATTAATTATCTTTTTCTTCTGCCCTGGTTTAAATTTCACAACCCCTCTTTTCTCCTGATAATCTTCTCCAGACTTAGCGCTGCCCTCAACAGTTCCATAATTAACCCTTACTGTCTTACCGCTAGGGTTGTTCAACCTCACTTCAAATGTCATCTTTTTCTGACCCCTATTTCCTTCAGTCACTTTAGCATCTCCGATAGATATTTTCGGAAGTGGGTCATTATCAAGAATAGTTCCTATAGCTTGTGCATCTTTAAGATTTGCATTTTGGGGGCTACTGAGATTAAGTTTAAACTTTTCCTGAGCTTCGTCACGCCTATCTCCCAAAATAGGAACCGTTATAGTTTGTTGCGTTTCTCCCGGTTGGAAAATCAGAGTCCCTTTGGCCAGTCTATAGTCTTGATTAACTTTTGCCGATTGATTAGCTGTAGTATAGTTAACTTTAACTATTTCATTACTAGGATTGTCTAAAATTACTGTAAATTCCGCCGTTTTATTTCTGTTGCCTTCCTTAATTTTCGTATCAGAGATAGTAATGTTAGGGACAGTAGTGATAGAAGTTTGGTTAATCAAAATAGATACGTTCCCTGAAAACTCATTCGCCACAGCCAAATCAGCAATTCCATTTCCATTAAAATCTCCTATTGCCACTGACTCTGGTTCATCTCCCACGTCAAAATTAGTAGGTGGACCAAAACCACCATTTCCATTTCCTAATAATATTGATATATCATCTGAATTCTCATTTGCCACAACTAGGTCAGAAAAACCATCTCCATTAAATTCTCCTGCCGCTATTGAAGTCGGCTCATCTCCCGCCCTAAAATTAGTAGCTGAGCCAAAACTACCATCACCAGCTCCTAGTAAAACTGATATATTGTCTGAAAAATAGTTTCCTACAGCCAAATCTAAAAAACTATCTCCATTAAATTCTCCTACTGCCAGAGAACTCGGTCCATCTCCCCCATCAAAATTATTAGCTCGCCCAAAACTACCATTACCCCTTCCTAATAGTATCGATACATTGTCGGAAAACTTATTCGCCACAGCCAAATCAGGAATATTATCTCGATCAAAATCCCCTACTACTAACGACTCTGGTTCATCTCCCACATTAAAGTCAGTAGCTAAACCAAAACTACCCTTACCTTCTCCTAATAACACCGATACTTTATCTGACCATGGGTTAACCACAACCAAATCAGAAAAGCCATCTCCATTCAAATCTTCTACTACCACAGAACGAGGTGAATCTCCCACATCAAAATTAGTTGCTGGACCAAAGCCACCGTCACCCTTTCCTAGTAAAATAGACACTTGACCTGATGGGCCACTTGTTACGACCAAATCAGAAAAGTCATCTCCATTAAATTCTCCTACTCCTACTGACCAAGGTCTATCTCCCACATCAAAATTAGTTGCTGGGCCAAAACTACTGTAAGCTTTTCCTAGTAAAACTGATACATTATCTGAGTTCTCATTCGCCACAGCCAAATCTAAAAATTCATCTCCATTAAATTCTCCTACTGCTACCCAGTTAGGTCTCTCATCTACCTCAAATGGACCAAACTCCTCAAAATCTATCTTCTGAGTAGCCTCAACTTCAACCAAAACACCCCATACCCTAATTTCTCGAAAATCATCCTCAGCCCGAAGTTGTAAAACCTCCGACTCATCTAACGTCTCTCCTCTCACCAAACGTCGGAATAACTCACCTTCATCTCCAGGAGAGTCCGACTCAGGCAACTGGGGGTCCAAATGATGCCCCAACTCTTCCAACAATACACCAGATAGATCTGACAAGACCTGCTCTTTTGCTTGAGCAGTTCCACCTAATAAAGAATCAGCCAAATAAATCTCACCTGTCAAAGGGTCATATGCACCCACCGCTGGATTCATGTCTGCTGCGGACAAGACTTGAATACCAGGCAAATTTTCCCCAGTCAGAATATCTTTGATGTTATCTTTGACCAAATCCACATTTACTTTTTCATCAAAGCTTATTTCAATATTGGCCTTAAACTCTGGGAGCAAGATAAAGTCAACTAATTCGTCTTTGACCTGAGACCAGGCAGTTTCTATGAGGGGACTTGCGACTTCAGGGTCCAGGTTTAGACCAGTATGATAGTTAATTTCTAGTGGGAAGAGGCAGTCTTTCTCCCCGGGAGAGTATGGAGTATTATTTTGGAAGTCCTCGTCCATTTGCCATAATTGGGTTTAAGGTTTGATTGATAATTAATGTAGATTATAGTTGCTTTGCTGGAATTTGGGAACCCATTACTAGCTTTTTCCCAGAGAATAATTTGGGAATACATATCTTGCCCTTTATCCTAGTTATTTTGTAGATTTTAGATAAAGTAGCATAGTAGACCTTTGCTAATTAAACCATACTATAAAGAGTTTTTCATAAAATAAGTTGGAGATTACTCAGGAACATCCCAAACTTTTTTAGCTAATTGAGTTAAAATTTCTTGACGAGTTTCTATTGCTTGAGAATCCCATTTTTCAAATGTCTTTAAATCCTTGACAGCCAAATTAATAGTTGTATTGTTTCCCACCGAAATTTCTTCAGCAATAGTTCTAGTTAACAAAAATCTAGATTTTGTATAACCTAATTTTTTCTCAGTAAAACTAGCATTTAAAATAGCAGATTTAATAGAACTTTCTAACAAAGTCATATTTCCTAAACGTTGACTATAGTTTACTATTTCAGTAGGTTTATCAAAATCAAAAACTACTTCTTTTGTAGGGTTTTCTGATAAAATTTGTTCTACTTCTAATTTAAAAACATAGTTTCTTAAATCATCAATTCCTCCCACAGTTCCCCAGGCCATTTCATCTATATATTGTGTTATCTTTGCCAAAATATATCGAATTTGATATAGCTGTAATGATAATTTATTCAGTCGATAGAACGTATTTTCAAATTTATCAGCTACTCCCTGTTTGCTAGGAATAATTTCCTGAGCAATAAAAATATCATAATCCTCTTGTGAACTAATTGTACGTAACTCACTTGCCCACTTAATTATCATGCCATCAAATGCTTTTTTATGGCGATCGCTAGTTAACATTGCCAAAAATAATAAATTCTCTATCTGTCTACAGAGATCAACAAAACAAGCTTTAGGCAACTTATCAACAGCTAAAAGTAATATTAAATGCTGCCTAACATTTATACTAAGATTTCTAATATTTACCAAATACCGATTAACAGTACCATCAACATTATTACCTATTAAAAATGCTACATAAGCTTGAGCCGAGCTCAGTAAATTATTCACAAACTGAATCGGTTCAGTCTTATATCTACAAATATGTTCATTATTTAGGAACCAATCATAGACTTCTTTTTCCAAAATATAGTTCCCATCTTTTGCGTATTTGGCTAATATAAAATAGCGCAAAAAACGCATGGGTTTTTCTTGATGATTATAAAGCAAGTCTATCATTGTTTTCCATTTTACTTTGATTTGATCATAATCTGTTGATTTAGCTTTAGTAAAAATTAAATTTTTGAGTAAATCCATATCATCTAGGGCTAAACCACGATGATTTAGAGTTGAATATATTTTCAAAGCATGAGAAACACTAGCTGTTTTGACTCGAATTAACTTAACATTTTTAAGAAAATATGCGTAAAACTTTTTGATATTAAAAACAACAAGTTCATCTACTTGAAAATATTGGTAAAGAAAACTTCTAATTTCAGTATAAGCATTCTGAATATTTTTAACAGAGCGAGTTGGACTAAGAGTCTCTACACTTGCTTGTAGAGCTATATTTTCTAGTATTCCTCGACTTTCCTGATATTGTAGTTCTACTTTGTGTCTAAACTGGTCATTACCCCAGTTATCCGTATACAAAGCAGCAATCTTATTTTTTAATGCTTCAATAGGTTCATTAGGATTAATAGTTAATAGATAATCCCGAATTGCACATAGTACAAGGTAAGCAGTAGTAATTCGTTGCTGGCCATCAATTATTTCATAAAATTTTTCCCCGCGACCACAAACAATTATACTGCCAATAAAATACTCAGGGTAAGAGTTTTGAGTTTGTTCAGAAAATTCTTCATAGATGTCTTGAATAAATTCATTGACTTCTTTTTGTGTCCAAACATATTCGCGCTGGTAATCAGGAATAACATAAAATTCATCAAATAACTTTTCTAAATTCATGCCTTTAGATTCAATAGTTGCCATATAATTACCTCAATAGCTTTAGTATCAAGTCTCATTAATTATCCAGAATAAAAATATTTTTCTCATATCAATTTATCTCAATTCCCTCAATTTTTTTTCACAGTGGTTATTCAAAGAGAAATGATAAAATATTTTATCCTTAACAATGTTTTTAAATAAATAGGAATCAAAAGTATCGTGAGTATAAGTAATATTAAATCCAGTAGCATACGTATAATTAGATAGTTAATTAGGAGATAGATTATTTGTATATTTTAGACTTTTTTATAGCCCATAAAACTGTAACCCACAGATGTCTAACAAGACCTATAAACAGTAACAGTAGAATTGCCGAAGCAAACTCTACTGTCAACTAATTAACCTTGCAAAAGTTTAATCTCTATTAAATATTTCTCAACATTTCATACTGACTATTCTGACCTCCTAATATATAGAATAGGAAAAAACATATAGATTAACTGAGATTTTCTCTTGGCTGAAGGCACGGAGATTTATACTGAGCCGTAGCTCTCAAGTGGGTTGACGTTTTATTGGTTGCTGCTATCTTGATGACGGTAGTTCTTCTCTTCCCTCCAGGTACGTTTAATGTCTCAGATAGTCCAGCCGTGATATAATACTATAGTTTATGTCTTCCCACTATAAACTCAGGTTTTGCTTGCTTATGGGCGAGGGAATAGAGACCCAATTTTGCGGTAAACATAGCTAATTCTAGCGAAACATACTACTAACTGAAGTGTCTTCGTGAATACGCCAAATAGTCTCACCCAATAAATTTGCTGCTGAAAGAACTATTAGCTGAGGAAAAGAATTTTCCTGATTGAATGGGATAGTATTAGTAACAATTACCTCTTCAAATATTCCATTTGAAAGGCGCTCAATAGCTGTACCGGAAAATACAGCATGAGTAGCACAGGCATAAACTTGTCGTGCCCCTTTTTCCCGTAATAGTCGCCCACCTTCACAAATAGTCCCAGCTGTATCAATCATATCATCTACTAAAACAGCAGTTTTGTCCTTAACATCCCCTATCACATTGAAAACTTCTGCTACATTATGAGCTTGGCGACGCTTATCAATAATTGCCAAAGGAGCATCATTTAGCTTTTTTGCAAAAGCTCTAGCTCTTGCTACTCCACCTACATCGGGAGAAACAACAACAATATCAGATAAGTTTTTACTTAATAAGTAATCTAAAATTACTGGTAAGCCATAAACATGATCGAAGGGAATATCAAAATAACCCTGAATCTGAGCTGAATGTAAATCCATTGCTAGAATACGACTAGCTCCCGCCTCAGTAATTAAATTGGCCACTAATTTCGCTGTAATTGATTCTCTTCCAGCAGTTTTACGGTCTGCCCTAGCATAACCATAGTAAGGAATTACTGCGGTAATTTGTCTGGCAGAAGCACGATGACAAGCATCTATCATTATCAACAATTCCATCAGGTTATCATTAACTGGGTGACAACTAGGTTGAATTAGATAAACATCACAACCTCTAATTGATTCCTGAATTTGAATGTATAGCTCTCCATCAGCAAAGTGCTTACGTACCATTGGGCCTAGATCTAAACCTAGGTATCTAGCTACTTCTGTAGAGAGAGGAACGTTAGCAGAACCTGAAAACAGTCTTAGTCGATTATGATCGTTAACAATAGCAGGTATAGGAGCCTGTATTGGTAAAGTCGCATGGATCACGGCAACCCCTTGTAGAACCTTTATTCATGGTGATCTTATCATCTTAAAAGCAAAATATCTCTCCGTGTTTTTGTTGATAAAAACATGATTTAATCTTCAATACACTGTTCTTTGCCTACTTAATATAAATTTTATAATTGAATGTTTAGTAATAAAATTCAATAACTCTTTGAAAAAAGCAAAATTTCTTAAACAAATATTATTTTTCTGACCAAATTAAGATTTATACTAAAGAAACTTATTAATTTATTAATTTTTATGCTGATGGGTTAAAACATGATTAAAGAGGTCCAGGAAAGAAATTAGACAAAAAGAAAAACTCAATAGATTACCCATTAAATCTATCTTGACAAGCTACTAGTTGTTTTTAGAAATACTTCTTTATTTAATAAATATCCTCAGAGAATACTGTGGAAAATATAACCTCTTTTTGCGTTATGCAGATTTAATCTGCATAGTATCACTGATTACAGTTAGGGCTGTTTCAGCCATTGTCTTATTGTTTGAGGATAAGACGCTTGTTTTTTTTGGAGGCTCTTTCCTGCCTCGCTTCTTTCAATATAACAACACCAGCGTCCATTTTTTAATTTCCCTTAACTTAATGAACAGCTATCTATTTTGATGCTTTTTAGTTCTTCGTTGCATGGGAGTCTTCCCTTGCTAAAATAATTTACTAACTCTACAAGTTCCCACTTCAAGACCCCACTTTACTTTTTATCTTTTCTTAAGGAATTAACCAAATTTTCGAAAAAATATTTTTAAGGCTATATAATTATATGTCAAGACTTTTAAAAGCTTTTATTAAGGTTTTTAGTTAATTATTGCTACTTTAATTAATTAGCCATAATAAAAATGCTTTTCTCATATCAATTGCTCCCTATTCCCTACTATCTAAAGTTTTTTTTGTTGGGTATTTAAACAGATATAATACAGTATTGGTTTTACAGACCTATTAACGTGGAACACGGGCTTTTCAAATATACTGGGGTAAAATGTTACACTTAAATTTTTTAAATGCTTTTTGTGGAACATTCCTTATTGAAAAGCTAATAGCTAGTTCATTTTGCTCAGGATAGGAATTATGAGTTTAAAGGATAAGATTACAGAAGATATTAAAGCAGCTATGAAGGCCAAGGAAAAGGTGCGTCTGGAGACAGTTCGTAGTATCAAAAAAGTTATTCTAGAGGAGGAAGTAAATGCTAGGGCTGCCGGAAAGGAGTCTTTGACAGAAACTCAAGAAATGGACATACTAGCAAGGCTGGCCAAACAACGTCGGGATTCTATAGAGCAATATACTCAAGTAGGTCGTCAGGAACTAGCAGATCAAGAAGCAGCAGAATTGGCTATTATTGAGGAATATCTGCCAAAACAGTTATCTGATGATGAAATTGCTCAGGTAATAGATGAAATTATTGTCCAGGTGGGTGCTAGTTCTGCTAAAGATATGGGTAAAGTTATGGGCCCGGTAATGCAACAGTTGAGGGGTAAAGCTGATGGTAAAAAAGTTCAAGAAATTGTTAAGACTAAGCTAAATTAATAGTTGGTTAATAGATAGAAGTTGAGAGTATACTTTTGAATAGCTGTGGCTTTATAAGACTGATTATTATTGCTGCAAGAACTATTGCTATTGTCATAATTAACCTCTGCAAAACGCCTATCCCTTGATTAGTATTTTAGGTCAAGGGAGATTTTTTCCTAACTATTTAAGGTGGTTTTAATGGACTGTGCGCCTAAATTAATTTATTCCCTAACAGATAAATGCTAATATAGAAGTAAAGTCTCAAGAGCTATTTTTGAAGTAAGTGGCAATTCTCTCCAATTCAATGTCCCCAAATTCCTAGATTTAGAGCTACCTTACCAAGAATATTAATGTCTATTCCTTTGACTTGATGACTACTACATTTAATTTAAAACTTATCTAACTATATTATAAGAGTGTCATAGTTTGTTCTCACTAAATACAAGTACTGATGTTTAAGAGACAAACTTTTTTTCATATACTTTTTTCCAGAAACAGTCTTTTAATGCGCTACATTTTTTTGAGATTTTGTCAAGTATTACCTAAAGAAAAATGTTTATAAAGCATAGACCCCTATAAAATTAGAGAAAGTCAAAAGTTAGAAGTTAAATTTGTAGGAGATTACTAGTATTATTCAGTCCAAATATGAGTGATAAAATCTTTTATAGCGGTTATCTTAAGCGTAGAAGTCAAAAGTCAAAGGTTAGAACTTAATGGACTAGAGTAAATTATATTTGTAATACCATTTGAAAAAATGTTCAATGAAGATATTATTATCTATCATAAATGTTGCCCTAAGGACACTCCCTTTATAATTTTTGATTTAACAGTGAGAGTGTCAATCCAGTTTTCTATAGCAATTAAAGCACAGGTTAAAACAGTTCTAAATTATCAAGCTCAGTAATAGATTATTTTTGACTTTTGTATTTTGGACTTTTACCTTGCCCATAGCCCTTGTTTGGTAAAAATATTAAATATTATTATCTTTATGCCAACTTCTAATCCCTAATTTCTACTTAGCTAAGAATGAAAAAGCAAGATAAAATCTTACCTTTAACCATAATAGGATCAGCCATATTAATAATTGTCGGTAGTGTCACCGCCTACATGGGAATGTATAGGAAAGAAACAGTTAAAAATTTACCTGTGGGTGCTGAGGTTCTCCCCCAGGATACAATGATAACTTTACATGTTTCTACTGACTATAATCAATGGAAAAAATTACAAGAGTTTGGTACTTCTGAGTCAAAAACTGCTTTCCAAAAGTTTTTAGGGAATTTGCGCGATCGCTTCCTAACTACTTATGGTTATAATTATCAACGAGATATTAAACCTTGGGTAGGCAAGGAAGTAGCGATCGCTTTCTTACGCCAATCTACTCTTGAACCCAGTAACGAAAATATCCCCGGTTCTTCACCACCCCCTCCGGCTCAACAAGCAACTATGGTGGTATTGCCGATCGCTGATCCAATTGCAGCTAAAAAAATTTTAGATAAACCGCCCTCTCTTAATGAAGGTAAATTAGTTAAACGTACCTACAGAGGTATTGAAATTACAGAAACTCAAGAAGTAGCTAGCCAAGATTTTTCTGTAGCAGCATTGGGAGAAAAATTTTTGGTGGTTACTAATTCTCCAAGGGCAATAAACCGAGTGGTTGATATATATAAAGGAGACAATTCTCTAGAAAAAGCTCCGGGTTTAACTCAAGCAATTAATAAATTGGAAACTGCTCCATCTTTTGCTAAGGTATATGTGAATATCCCTGCTGCTGCTGCTTATACCTCTAGTAAATCTGTTACTTCTCTTTCTGAGGAAAATCTCAGACAATTTGAGGATAACCAGGGAATAGCAGCAACTTTAAACTTAGTTCCTGAAGGTATAAATTTAAAAGCAGTTTCTTGGCTTAAACCTAATAGCCAGAAAAAGTTTACTGTAGAAAATAATGCTACAGAAATGTTAGATAAGGTTCCTGGAAATGCTTTAATGATGCTATCTGGCAGTAATTTACAGCGAATGTGGTCTGATTATGTTAAGGGTGCAGTGGCTAATCCCTTAGCACCTATTAACCCAGAGACATTACGTCAAAACATGAAAAATGCAACTGGCATGGATTTAGATAAGGAATTTATCAACTGGATGGGAGCAGAGTATTCTCTATCTTTACTGCCTGTTTCTAAAGATAAGAAGCAGTTACAAAAATTTTTTGCGGGGTTTGTGTTTATGGTTAAGGCAAGCGATCGCCGTGTAGCTGAAGACTCTCTGAAAAAATTAGATCAAGTGATGAAGAGGAATAAATTTCAGGTAGGTGAAGCTATTGCTAGGGGAAGACCTGTGGTAAAATGGACTTCTCCATTTGGTGGGTTTACTGTAGTTCGTGGTTGGTTGAATGGGAATGTAGTATTTTTCACTTTAGGAGGATCTGTGGAAAATCAAATATTGCCTGCTCCGACAAATTCTATGGCGGAAAGTGTATTTTTACAAAAAACCCTCCCATTAGAGAGAGAAGCTTGGAATGGTAATTTTTTCATTGATATTAGTCGGACTTTCAGCAAAAAAAATCTTTCTCTTCCCCAGTTACCTGCTAATCAAAAAATTTGGGTAGATGGTATTGAGTCTATTGGAGTAACATCTATTATCCTTAATAATCGCACAACTAATTATGATGTGTTTGTGAAATTGAAAAAACAAAAGTAGCTATAGCTTTATGAGGAAGTCAGATTTTTCTTCTGACTGTACCTCCGCAATCCAATTTTTCCTCTAAGACAATTCTCAAAAACTTTCCTCGACTTGGAATTTTTCTTTCTAAATACTGTTTATTTACATAATTTTCTTGTTAACAAACTTCTGTGATTTATCTAGTTATTTTTACTAACTTAACATGGGTAGCATTGCTACAAAAAAATTAGATTAAAGGGAAAATATTTTGAGAAATTATTGTCAATATTACTTCTATTTATGATTTTCCTGTGACTAAAGAAAGTGCAACTTTTGTGGTAGGAAATCCAGAAATAGTAGCAAATATTATTGGGCCAACTGAAGCTTATGCTCAACTCAAAAAAGATGATAATACTTTAGTATTCAGCTTTCTTGGAATTAGCCAGGAAGCTCTCTGGATGTGGCCACAAAGATAAAAGTTTTGTAGTAAAAACAAGTTAAAACACTCATACAACTGAAAAGTGCTACTGGTAAAACAAGCTTTTAGGAGGTATTGCTTTTTCCTTTAATGGGCTAAGTTATCAGTCTACAAAGCAGAAATCATCAATTATCTTACTTTTGCTTCCTGATTTGTTTTCGGCTCCTGTCAGATAATTGAACAAGAAGAACTAGCAAGGATAGTCGGTCAATTTGTTTTAGCTAATAGAGCGCCGAAGCACAATTAGGAAAGAGTTTTGAAATTTTGTTTTCACATAAGCTACCACCCTCAATTATCTTAAGGCATTTGCCCGCTCTTGTCGGAACGTAGGTCTTTGAGTAAGATTCATAGGTACTTTCTTCTTGGCCTTTTCTGTTCCCGTACCTTTATAACTTTCAAAGACTAATCTACTATTGTCCTTTCCCTCTTTTTGTTCCTGATTTATATTCACTGCTTTGTGTTTTTTCGGTGTATTGTTATTATTACCAATGCCAATACTAACTTTCTCTTTGGTCTTCATCTTTTTTGCTGCTTTTTGATCACCTTCGTAGCAAGACGTTAGTTTTACATTTTTTGTCGGTTTTTTGGGTCTAAGTTTTTCCTGATTCTTTTTCAGCTCTTTTTCTTCTTTTAGTGCATCACTTACTATGTTGCTATTCATGACTTTGTCAAGTTCCTCTTTAAAAGGAATGTAAACATTACCATTATCCTTAATAATAGTTATCTTTGTGCTTTTTGTTGTTTTTTGATAGCCTTGGTAGTAAGGTACTATTTTTATATCTTGTGACATATATTTTTTATATTTATTATAAAGTTGATGGGTGAGAAGAGTGGCAAGTATCAAAACTGCTCAATTCTTATTTTTTCGACAAAGCTTTACTTTTTGCAAAGAGTAATATTAGTTCTTATTTTACAAAGCTCATGTTTACTGTTTGCTGCTAGTATGCTGACAAATTTTCTCATCACGTGTCTAGAATAACATTTTTATGTCTATTTTAGCTATAGTATTTATACTTAAGTATTTATATTTAAGTATTTATATTTAAGTATTTATGCTTATTTTTTTCCCTCCTGTCTATTATTCATGAGCTTTCCTTCTTTGTGTCAGAGTTCCTTCCTTATCTAATCTAATTAATTACTAAAAAGCTTTGAAATTATGACTCTTGACTCCTAACTTCAGGCTTATAACTGCAATCAAAATATACTATCAAAATATGCAAACTAATTAATTTTTATAAGTGGCTGCTGAAGAAAAATAAATTAGGTAATCTTGATAAATGATGAGTCTTTACATTGAATATATTTCTGATTTTTGGACTTATTAATTAAGGTTAATGGTGCTTTGATAAACTTTCAATATACGGTTTTTATTGCTGAAATGAATATGAATAAAAAACTTGTCACAACTATTATATATCAAATTGTATAAAATAGTTTTCTCTAAATATTTTTCTTTTAATCTTCCCTTCAGATAATGGGAATTGCACTATAAATATTAACACTAAAATTTAATTTTTATAAATTATTTCTAATTACTAGATTACAAATTTTTGGTTAAATTTTGGTTATCTTTAAGTAAAAAAAATGAATGGTGAAAATAGTTGATGATAGCTAATGATTGAAATAAAATTATCTTAGTATTAGTATCTAGGAATCTATTGATGAGGTTTCTTTTCTTGTTAAATTTGTTTTTAACTTCTTTATTTAACAAATCACTAAAAGCAACATTAGTTTTATTCTTAATAGTTGCTACAGTATTAGTTTTTCTTCCCCAGGTAAAAAGCTACGGTTATTTAGAGAACAATTCTGCTGATCTTGGTCTACAACATGCTGGTCCAGTTTACGATCTAGGTGGTGGTGGTCGTGATGTGGACGAAGCAATTCAGTGGATGATTAATGAAGTCCGAGGATGCTATTCTTGTGAGAAGAAAGTAGATGTGGTTATAATTCGTAACTCCGGTAGTGATGCTTATAATGAAGCAATTCTGGCTATGGATGGGGTAAGCTCGGCCAAGACTTTGATTATTTCAGATCGAGAGGAGGCTACAAGAGAGAATGTTGTAGAAGATATTGAGGATGCTGAAGTAATTTTCTTTGCTGGTGGCGACCAGTGTCAATATTTGCGGAACTATCTAAACACGGGAGTTGATGGAGCTATTAAATCTGTCATTGCTAGAGGTGGAGCAGTTGGTGGGACTAGTGCTGGAGCAATGATTCAAAGTGATTTTGTCTTCAATGCTTGTTCTGATAAAGTTATCAGTGAAACTGCATTGGAAAGTCCATACGAGGATATTACTCTTAATCAAGATTTTTTTTATTGGGAGAATTTGCAGGATACTATTATAGATACCCATTTCTCTGAACGCGATCGCATGGGTCGGTTGATGACGTTTGTTGCTCGTTTACTCAGGGATGGAAGGGCTTCTGATGCTTTAGGTATTGGTGTTGATGAAAATACTTCCTTAATTGTGGATCAAAATGGTTTGGCCGAAGTAGTAGGGGTAAGAGATGGGTTTGTTTATTTTGTCTCAGGAGACCATCTGCCAGAGAAATGTGAACCTCAAACTCCACTAACTTTTAGTAGGTTTAAAATTTGGAAAAGGGGAAATGGTGAAACTTTTGATTTGAGAAATAGAGCATTAAATGATGATTATTATGAGGTTAGTGTTGAGAATGGAAAAATAGATTCAAATCCTTATTAAAGAAGGAATTCAACAGTAGGAGCGTTTCATAAATTAGGGACGCTGCATGCAACGTCCCTACAGAATTATCATTTGACCCCAGTTTCTACTATTAGAATTTCTAGTATGGACAACTAATTTTCAATTAAAAAGTCGCTATCTGTTAGAGCGGGTCTGCCGAGCAACTTAGCAAACTGCCCGCCACCACCAAAACCGGCGTCGCTACCGTTGGGGTTGTAATACAAGTTGCCGGTAGATGAAACGTAAACAATTTCGGCGCTACTGCTGGATGCTGCAGAGTTGTTGGTGACTATCTCAAATTCGCTGTCATTGCTGAAGCTTTCACCGGCTGTGCTATCTAAGCTTGTGAATGTTGTTTTATCTAAGATAATTTTATCGGATCCTGGGGCAAAGTTAGCTATTCTGTCTTTGCCGAAGGTTTTTCTGTTAAAAGCTTTGCGACTACTATAGATAAATTTGTCGTCACCGGATCCACCATTTAGTAGGTCGTTGCCACTACCCCCAATTAATTCATCGTCTCCACCGCCTCCTAATATGGTATCGTTACCACTGCCGCCGGTTAGGATGTCCTTGCCATTATTGCCGATCAGTCTATCCCTTCCGCTGCCACCATTGAGTTTGTCATTGCCTCCACCACCGTTGAGTTTGTCATTGCTGCTGCCACCATTAAGTATATCGTTGCCTCCACTACCATCAAGTCTATCTCTTCCGCTACCACCGTTGAGTATGTCATTGCCTCCACCACCGTTGAGTTTGTCGTTACCGCTGCCACCGTTGAGGCTATCGTTCCCTGCTTCACCAGTAAGGGTGTCATTGCCACTGTTGCCATCTAGGCGATCGTTTCCGCCTCCTCCTAATATGGTATCGTTACCACCACTGCCTTTTAAGTTATCTTTACCACCAACACCGTTGATGAAGTTGGCTTTGTTATTTCCTTTGAGGGTGTTATTTTTGTTGTTACCGATGAGGGATGTATTTAGTATCACTGAGATATTGGAAGAGTCTCTATTGGGCACCACAATATCCAAGTCATTGTCACTATCAAGGTCGGATAACTTTAAAATTCTGGCGTCAGCGCCTCCTGTAGGAAGATCAATAGGTGAAGCAAATTTAGCTTTCCCTTTTCCTAAAAACACTAAAACATTATTTGAGCTATTGTGAGCTACCGCAATATCATCAAAACCATCTTTATTTAGATCAGCTACAGCCACACCATCTGGCGCATCGCTGGCATCAAGTAAGAGAGGGTTCTCAAAGGTACCATTTCCATTACCTAATAGGATAGAAATATTGTCTGACTCCTCGTTAGTGGTAACCAAGTCAATGAAGCGATCGTTATTAAAATTACCTACTTCCACATCACCAGAATTTCCACCTGTATTATATTGAGCAGGAGTAGAAAAACCGCCAATACCGTTGCCTAAATAGATGGAAACATAAGAAGTCAAACCGCCACCAATGGCTTGAACAGTGGCAAGGTCTAGGATCGAATCCTGATTAAAATCCCCTTTAGCTGACAACCAAGCACCTGTCGCCTGAGTTGTTAATTGATTAAAGTCACCATTCCCATTTCCTAGCAGCGTAATGATGCTATTTCCTCTAGACTGGGTTGTAACTACTATATCTTGATTTCCATCTTTATTAAAGTCTGCTACTTGAATTTCAGTAGGAGCGCCTATTCCGGCAAAGGTTTGAGGAGTTAAAAAACTACCCATACCATCAGCTAAAAAGACTGATACAGTATCTTCATCAAAGTTACTAACAACAATATCATTAAAGCCATCTTTATTGAAGTCACCGATATTGACGCCAGTAGGTCCATCTCCTGCTGGAATGCGGGTAGCTACTTCAAAAGTACCATTACCTTTACCTAAAAATATAGAGACATTATCTGACTCACCATTGCCAGTCACAACATCAGGAATGTTGTCGTTGTTCAAGTCTCCTGTTTTTAAGTAGATAGGTTCAAGTCCACCTGTAGGATAAGTAGTAGGTTCACCAAATGTCGCTAATACCCCCGGATAACTTTCCACCACTTCTGGTAACAAAGCTAACTCAGAATTAACCTGACCGATAAAAGTATCTAACTCCCAACTGCCATCTAACTGTTGACTTCCTACCCGGTGGGTTGAGGCAGCAATATTTGCTCCTGTTAATTGATGCAGTCGAGCTAATAAAGAATTAACGGTATTGTTGGAGAGACCCGCCACTTGACAAGCATATAATAAAATATCCTCTACATCCCACTCTGCTAACAAATGGGAATATCCTTCCATAGTAGGGGCAGTAATAGGGGTTTTGCCTAAATATAAAATACCCGGTTCGCCGTGACAAACAATTTGTAAATTACGGGCGGGATATTTCGATAAAGCTAGAGTAATTTGAGGAATAGCATCTTCCTCCCTATCTATAATTACAGCTTTAACTCCGGGTTTAACTCCTGTAAGTAATATTTGAGAGTTATCAACTCGGGAGTCGATCGCCACTAAAGTTTGAGGTGGTGGAGCTAGGCAGGAAGCCTCACCGACCGAACAATTTTTGGATAAATTCAGCATAGTTTCCCCTATCTATTTTGTTGGCAATTTGTTAATAAGTAGGTAGACAAAAAGATTTACACGTTAAATTACCTGGAGAACATATTTATTGTGTCTTAGGGTGTATAATTAATTTTTACCTGCTACTTAGAAACACTAACTCGCGCAAAAGTAAAATACTTGTTACACAGTTTAGTTAAGCATTTTATTGGTAAAACTTAATATTGTCAGTAGAATAAAGTTGGATTTAGTAGGTAATTTATGAGGTTGAGTTTTGCCCTACTAAGCAGGAAAAAGTTATGTTTAAGGAAACGGTCATATCAGTTTACTTAACAAATAGGAAAAACTAAGTTTATCCAAACTTTAAACTTTCCAAATAAACAAACAATTTCAACTTTTATGCCCTTGTATTATTTTCATTTTTTCCATTTAAATAAACAACTTTGATCATGAGCACCCCAGTTAGTATTAATTTGATAAGTCTTGTCAGAAAATTTACTGATTAAATTAGTATAAGTCTTGCCTAAGATCTTTAAAAATTGCTACAGTTGTCGAAGGTAGCATAAAGTAGGATATAGTAATCTCATCCACCACATCTACCAGACTCACTAAACTCTTATGGAATTCCAAGAATTATTAACTTGGGCAGAGCAGCAGGTTTTGGCCCACACTGGAAAACCTTTAGACGACCTCCAAAAAGCTATTTTGTGTGGCACCTGGGAACGTGAAAAATACTCCCATATCGCTAAGTCCTATCATTGTACTGAGGTTCATGTAAAAAAGGTTGCTTCTCTCTTGTGGAAAACACTCTCACAAAGTTTAGGAGATGGAAAACAAATAAATAAATCAAATTTGCGTTCGACATTCCAAAGGTGGCGAGTTTCAAATATCTCACATTTCAGAGATATCCCACATATCAGTCATGTCAGCGTCTGCGGAAACACCTCATATCGACCAGCAGTTATCAAGCAACAACAGAGCGATCGCTTTCAACCCCCAAATAACAGCAAACCCCATATAGATCGCTCCGAAGCACCAGACCTAGAATATGATTGCGATCGCCCCGCAGAACTGGCTACCCTAAAAAACCTGCTCCTCAAAAAACGGAGTCGTCTAGTAGCCATTTCCGGAATTAGCGGCATAGGGAAAACAGCGATCGCCCTTCAATTACTATCCCAAATAGAAGATGAATTCGACCATATAATATGGCGGAGTCTTCGCGGTGCCCCGACTCCAGAAACTACCCTCAAATCTTTAATTCAATTTTTTGATCAAACTTTCCAAAGTCGCAAAAATCAAAAAGAAGAAGAGCAACTATCTTTAATAATAGAATACTTACGAAATAACCGCTGTTTAATCATATTAGATGACCTCCATCAAGTTTTAGAAAAAGATAAATTAGTTGGTCATTATCAACCGGGATACGAAAGTTATAAAAACCTGTTTGAAACCATTGCTGAACTATCCCATCAAAGCTGTATAATTTTCAATACCTGGGAATTACCCCTAGAAATTCTCAATTTAAAAAATAAAAATGCTCCTGTTTCCTACTTACAACTAGAAGGTTTGGGAAAAGCCGCCAATAAAATTTTACAACAAGCAGATTTATTAGATCAAGAAAAATGGTCCGAATTAATCAATATTTATGGAGGCAACCCCCACTGGTTAAAAATTACAGCAACAGGTATCAAAGATTTATTTGGTGGCAGGGTAGGAGAATATTTGCAGTACAAACCTCTATTTTTAGCAGAAGAATTGACAGTTATCTTAAAACAACATTTAAGTCGGCTATCGGAATTAGAGAGTCAAATTTTACTACAAATTAGCCATCAAAAAGAACCAGTTTCCATATCTTGGTTGCAGGAGGGAAGCGATCGCTCCTATTCCAATATTTTGAATGCCATTATGTCTTTAGGAAAGCGATCGCTACTAGAAAAAATTGAAGTGCAAAAATCGACTCTATTCGTCGTCAAACCGATTTTTCAAGAATATTTGCTACAGCAATAACCAAGTCAAACTGTGACTTATTTACCTCTTCGTTGTTGCTCCAATACCTTACAGCCTTATTTCTAATAAACTGTGCCCTTATCATAGCCTCATCCAATAATTTATATTGACTTTATATCCTGACCTCCAGCCAAAAACCTTGAAACTGTAAGTATTCAACCAGAAACCATATAAAAGCTCAAAGCCAGAGGGAAGAAATAAGAAAGAGTAAACATAAAAAAAAGGGAAAAAGATTTTTCCCTCTCCATTAGAACTTCCTACTATTATCAAAGTTTTCATCCATCAAAAACCTTACTTTTGACCTTTGAATGGATGAGTTTTGACTTCAAAGCACTCAAGATGCTACCTTAGCAGTAGATCTCCGTCGCCGTCTTCCCACAGGTTTCACTTTAATATCTGTTTCACGTTCTTGACCTTCCGCATCTGGAGTTTGCATCAAGAAAACCAATAAGGGTTGACCTTGAAACTCTCGTCTTAACATTCTCTGAACACTACATTCAAGCTGATCTTGCAACCTAGACCAATCAACTTGAGTATTGTCATGACCATTAGAGTTAACATACTCAGACCAGTAAGAACTCAACTCTTTCTCTAATACCCTAATCACCAGTTCTTGCAACTCTACTTTGTCCACAGAACTCACAACACCACGCAAATGTAACTGAGGTTGACCAATCAATTTACCATTCAAACCAACTGCCAGGGCTATAGTAACAACACCATCCTCTGCTAGTTGTTGGCGTTCCTTGAGAATCTTGTCTTCAACCATACCAGAACGGGAAGAGTCTAGCAATTCAATACCAGAAGATACTTTATCTGCAACATAAATAGAATCTTGAGTCAGTTCCACCACATCTCCATTTTGAATCACAACCATGTTCTCTCGCGGAACTCCCATACCTTGAGCCGTCTGGCTGTGTTTCACCAACATCCTATGCTCTCCATGAAATGGTATAAAAAATTTCGGACGAGTTAGGGCTAACATTAATTTTTGATCTTCCTGACAACCGTGACCAGAAACATGAATGCCTTTGTCTTTTCCATAAACAACATTTGCTCCTAGCATCATTAGTTTATCTATAGTATTGACAACAGCGATCGTATTACCAGGGATAGGATTTGCAGAGAATATCACTGTATCACCTTGGCGAATTTTTATTTGCCTATGTTCACCTTTAGCAATACGAGTAAGTGCTGACATTGGTTCCCCCTGAGAACCCGTAGTCAAAATAAACAATTTTTCATCAGGCACACTTCGGACAGTATGCAAAGGTACAAACAAACTATCTTCACACTTAATGTAACCCAGATTGCGAGCATGAGCAATCACATTCAGCATAGATCGTCCTACTATTGCCACTAACCTACCATGTTTTTTTGCTAGCTCCAAAACTATTTGTAGTCTATGTACACTAGAGGCAAAAGTTGTCAGCATCACACGTCCTGCTGCTTCAGACAATACTCGGTCTAGACTTGGATAAACCGATTTTTCTGAAGGAGTGAAACCTGGTACTTCTGAATTTGTAGAGTCACTAATTAGGCAGTGAACTCCTTTCTCTCCATATTCCGCAAGTTTTTGCAGATCGAACTTTTCTCCATCTACAGGAGTATGGTCAATTTTGAAGTCACCTGTATGGATAACTACTCCCACTGGTGTTGTGATTGCTACAGTAAAGCTATCCGCCATTGAGTGAGTATTACGAATATATTCTATAATGAAATATCTACCCAATTTAACAATGTCACGGGGGCAAACAGTCTTCAACTCTGTACGATTTTGAACTCCTGCCTCCTCTAATTTATGGTAAAGTAGAGCCATCGCCAGTTTTGGTCCATAGATGACTGGAATTTCCATATTTTTCAAATGGAAAGGTATGCCACCAATATGATCTTCGTGACCGTGAGTGACAATCATGCCTTTAATTTTATGACGATTTTCATACAGATAGGTTACATCTGGTAAAACTATATTTACACCGTGCATTCCATCTGTGGGAAAAGCTAATCCCGCATCAAGTATAATAATTTCGTCATCGTACTCGAATATACAAGTATTTTTGCCTATCTCATGCAATCCACCAAGGGGAATAATTTTTAAGGCAGAGGATGATTTTTTTCTAATCATAATTATCCTATTTTTATTTTTCTTTACTTTTTTTGATTTTGAGTAATTATTAATTATACTTTATACCTATTAAAATTTAGGAAAACTAACCTCTTATACACAATATTTTCGTAATAACAATAAGTATTCAGTAATCATTTCTCAAGTTGTTGCTGGAACCATAAACTCAAAAGTCAGAGTTAATTCGATAATACAAATATATCAATAATATAAATATATTAGTTATGGTCATCATCTTTTGTCTATGAAACTATCTGGCTAATAGACCTAATTTATCCATTTCTACCCTTAATTTTTCAGTAATCTCTGCTGGTGGATCGCATAATGGAAGGCGAGTCTTACCTACATTCCATCCCAACATATTCATAGCTTCCTTTATAGGAATGGGATTAGTTGTGGCAAATAGAGTTCTAGATAAATTGAATAGTTCTAAATGAATTTTTGTCGCACGCTGTACTTCACCTGTTTTAAACGCTACTATCATCTCCTGTAGTTTATTTCCTACCAGGTGACTAGCTACACTAACAACCCCATTGCCACCTATAGCCATTAATGGTAGAGTTAGGTAGTCATCTCCAGAATAAATCTTAAACTCTGGTGCCGTCAAGTTTCTAATCTGACTTACTTGGTCTAAGTTGCCACTTGCTTCTTTAATAGCGACAATATTTGGAATTTCCGCCAGTCTAGCTACAGTTTCTGGCTCCATGTTTTTACCTGTACGCCCTGGTATATTATATATTATGATTGGGAAATCTGGCGTGGCTTGAGCGATCGCTTGAAAATGCCGATAAAGTCCTGACTGTGGTGGTTTATTGTAATATGGTACCACCTGTAATGAACCTCCTAAACCCAATTTAGCTGCTTTTTCAGTAGCTGTGATCGCCTCTTTTGTTGAATTTGACCCAGTACCTGCTATAACTTTAGCTTTTCCTCCCACTGCTTTTTGAACTACTTGAAATAACTCATATTCTTCTTCCCATGTCAGACTCGGAGACTCACCTGTTGTTCCACATACCACTAATGAGTCTGTTCCATTTTCTGTCAACCATATTGATAACTTTTCTGTTTCTTCATAGTTAACACTACCGTCTAGATTAAACGGTGTAATCATTGCAGTCAGAACACTACCAAAGTTTACCACACTATTTCCACTCCTTGATCGGCATTATTTAGATTTTTTTTGCTTAGTATTTTTAGTTTTTCGGGTTATTGATGGACTATGGACTAATACGCTTCAGATAAGGCCAAAACTATTATGGTATCAAAACATGAGAGTAGCTCTTCAGGTTACAGAACTGCAAAAAAATATACTAATGAACCGTATTTACGTTATAGACCTAATTTTTTTTTAGATTCATATCACCTTACAGTCTGTACTGCCAAAATTTTTTTCTCTAACCCTAGAGTTAATTCTACTTTAGTAGGTCGTAACTTAAGCTTTTAAGAAAGCTTGGAATTTAAGCTTTAATCAGGACTTGATCATAAGTAACCTTGGGATAATTCTCCTCAAGTTATCACTTTCTTCAGTATACCTATTCCATCTATATAAAAAATCAGAAATTGGCACTCAATTATGACCCCTTTTTGTTTTTTTTAGCATACTGAATTAAAATGTTCCTACTGGTATTCTCAGCCAATTTTTTGCCACCAATAATTCAGCTATTTGTACTGCATTCAAGGCAGCTCCTTTTCTTACCTGGTCTCCACTTAACCATAATTCTAACCCCTCAGCTTGAGAAATATCCTGACGAATTCTCCCCACCAATACATCATCTTTACCACTTGCAACCATAGGCATAGGAAAATAATTTTCTTGCCAATTTTCTACCAGTGTCACTCCTGGTGCTTGACTTAATACTTCCCGTGCTTTAACTACACTAAATGGTTCAGCAAATTCCAAATTAATTGCTTCTGAATGAGCTCTTAATACTGGTACTCGAATACAAGTTGCTGTAATTCTCAGTTCCTTAGAGCCAAATATTTTTCTGGTTTCATCAAGCATTTTCATTTCTTCTTGACAATATCCCTGCTCATTGAGTTGAGAATTATGAGGGAACAAATTAAATGCTAATGGGTAGGGAAAAATATCTGTTGTTGGAGTTTTTCCATCTAAGATTTCTTGGGCCTGAATTTTCATTTCTGCCATAGCCCTTGACCCGGCCCCACTTGCTGATTGATAAGTGGCCACTACTAACCTTTGGACTGGCTGGATTTTGTGCAATGGCCACACTGCTACACTCATTAATATTGTTGTGCAGTTAGGGTTAGCAACTATACCTTTATGTAAAGCCGCTGCTTCTGGGTTAACTTCTGGGACTACAAGAGGTACTTGGGAGTCCATACGAAAAGCACTAGAATTGTCAATAACTACAGCTCCAGCCTCTACTGCTTTCTTTGCCCATACTTTTGATACAGATGCACCTGCTGATGCTAGCACTAAATCTACTTTATTAAATGAATCATTTGTTACAGCTTCTACTTGTAAACTTTGTTCCTTAAATTTTAAGGTCTTACCCGCTGAAAATTCTGAAGCTAAGAGTTTTAATTCTCCTACTGGAAAGTTCCGAGTTTCCAGTAATTCTAGTAATTCCGTACCTACTGCACCAGTTGCTCCTAATATTGCTACTCTGTATGAATCTGACAAATTATTTTCCTCCTTTAGTTTAAATTTTAAACAGTTTTATTTTAATCTAGAGTTTTTAACTAAATATAATAATTTTTTATATAAGATTTTAAAATTATATTTCATATAAGAGTTGATTATGTAATTACAGTTAAAATTCTAGCAAATCTTCTTAAATATTGGGTATTTCCTCAAACTAGCCTACTTTTTTACGCAACTCAAATAAAATTGCTGTCAATCTCAATTTTTTCGACTAATTTTTACCTTAAATTTTCATTTTTTTACTGATATATATTTATCAACTATACTCACTTCTAATAATTATTAGATTATTCTATAATAATTATTTCCACTTTACCCATCATGCTATATTCTTTTTCAGAAGTTTATTTTTAGAGTTGCTTATTGATAATATATATTTCATGTTTTAATCAAGTTCAAATACAAGCAAAATTTTCATCTATGTCTTATGTACTTATTTCTTGCTTTATACCTAAAAAATCAATCTATCTTACCTTACCCCATGAAGTGCATTTTTTTTAATGACACGACATCATATCTAACTTATTAATATTAAGTTTTTAATGGATTGAATAAAATATCTATTAGAGTACTCGATAAATAAGTTTAAAAAAAACTCTGCTGCCTCAGACAGAATTGATTTTAACGATTCTCTTCTCAAGAGCCACAATTTTATTTAGATACAGAAGCAGTTTTTACAATCTTTTAGCTGATCAATCAATAAGTTAATTATATTATAGCAATCTAATCAAACGGTTGTCAAAATCAAACAACTAGAAATAAACTCCAAAACTATTGCCCAGATTACTATTTCCTCTTTACCAAAACATACAATATTTTGAGCTACCTAAGAATAGGGTTTCTATTTAAGGATTTAAGCATATATCAACCTCAACCTATAATTATTATATAAAATCAACAGAATTTATAATCATAATAATATATTATTATGATTTTTTTTAGGGGTATAGTATATCTCTCAACTAATCTAACCAAGAATGCTTACCAGATATTTGAGAAATGAAACAGGTTGTTTGCCATTAATTTCCCGGACTTTTTTAGAGGGCAATACTTCTTTTTAGATGGAAGTTAGTTTTATATAGCAATCCTATCATTGGGTTTTCAAAATTGCTAAAACTAGAAATGAGTTCTGAAACTCTTGCCCATGGTCCAGATTCCTATTCCCTATTCCTGTCAAAATTGCAATATTTGGGACTACATAAAAATAGGATTACTATACACACTTTAAAATGCTATGGACAAAAGGTTATCAGGACTGAACTATTGAAAAAATATCTTGATGAGATTTTGCTACAAAATGTCTATTTTTAGTGACATTTATACCAATTTCATAAACTTAGGCTACATTACTTAATCTTAATAAGATTATTATGATTTCATTCTTGAGCATAATGTGTAGTTATATTTAAGGAAATTGATATTACATATATTATTTATCATACTTGCCATAACTTACACACAACATTTAAACTGACTCTGCTCAACAAAAATAAAGTTAAAAAAGTCCTAAGATTAAAGTTTTAATGACCAATATGGAGGAATAATATAATAATATGCACAAATAAATAAAGGGAAATACTAAACTACCTAAGCAATAGATATTCATATAGCTTAAAAAAAATCATAACCTATAGTACTTACTAAAATTATAAAAGCCGATGAAAGTTACTCAGGAAAAACTACCAGCTAGTCAAATAAGTCTAGAAATTGAGATTTCACCAGAAATGTCCAAAAATGCTTATGAGCAGATAATTAAGAAATATATCCGTTCGGCCAATATTCCTGGTTTCAGAAAAGGTAAAGTACCTAGAAACATTTTGATCCAAAGACTAGGAAAAAATTATATTAAGGCCATGGCCTTAGATGACTTAATCAATAATTGCTTAGAAAAAGCAAGGGAACAAGAAAGCATCAAAGCAATAGGCCAATTTGAACTAAAAACCGAGTTTGAAGAGTTAGTAAAAGATTTTGAACCAGGAAAAGAAATGGCTTTCTCGGCCAAGGTAGATGTAGAGCCAGAGGCCAAGGTTGAGGATTATAAGGGATTCTTGGTTCAGGCGGAAGAAGCTAAGTATGACTCAGCCCTTGTGGATGAATTTCTTGAAGAACGTCGCTCTCGAATGGGAACATTAATTCCTATAGAAGGAAGAGCTGCTGAGATGGGAGATGTGGCCATAGTGGATTTTGTAGGTATAATTCCATCAGAGACGGAAGGAGAAGAAGCACAAGAAGTGCCGGGGGGTAAGGCTCAAGATTTCCAAATGGATTTAAAAGAAGGACAATTTATTCCTGGCTTTATTGAGGGAATAGTGGGGATGAAGTTACAGGAAACAAAGGAAATTTCTGCACAGTTTCCTTCGGAATATAGTGAGGCAAATTTAGCCGGTAAGCCAGTGGTATTTACTGTGACTCTTAAAGAACTCAAAGAAAAGGAATTACCAGAATTAGATGATGATTTAGCTCAAGAGATTAGTGAGTTTGAAACAATAGACAAATTACGAGAGTTTTTGGAGCAAAAATTTACTAAAGAAAAAGAGGAAAAAACAAAACAAAATAAGGAAAAGGCTATTATAGACGAGCTGGTGACTCATCTAGAAGTAGAAATTCCAGAAACTTTAATTAAAAATGAAGTTCAGCAAATGTTAGCCCAAAGTGCGATGGATTTGAGTCAGTATGGAATAGATGTTAAAGAATTCTTCAGCAGTGAGAAATTGCCGGAAATGCAAGAGCGTACACGACCTGAAGCAATTGAGCGATTAAAAAGGGATTTGGTCATAGCTACAGTGGCAAAAAGAGAGTCTATTACCGTGGACGAAGAAGAAATAAAAGCAGAGTCACAGAAAGTAGTGAAGCAGCTCAAAGAAAAAGATTTTGATTCAGATAGGTTAAGACAAGTAGTTACTCAAGAATTGTTGAAAGAAAAAACTATCAAATGGCTAGAAGCAAATGGCACTGTGGAATTAGTCCCTGAAGGAACTTTGCATACAGAATCACAAACACCTCAAACTACAGAAATCTTAGAAACAGAGGTAGAGTCAGAAATACCTCAAGCTAGTGAAACTATTGTAGAAGTAAAGGCAGAGGAAGTAGCTACTGTAGAAAATTCTCAGGAATAGGAGGCAGAAGATTGACTGATATACCCACGGTTATTCCCGCCGCGGGGTTAGATATAATGGGAGTGAAATCCCTGTGGGGGTTGATGTTTCAGATATGCTACTGCAATTAGAGTCACGACAGGGAAACTTGATCCATTTTCAAACCATTATCTGCTAGATTCGTTTAATCTATTTGACTCCTAACGGCCCCCGCCAGTAGTTAATTAAGTCTTATTATAACAGATGTATGTAAAAAGAAACAACTAAAAAGTAGCCATCTTACGGGAGAGGTTTTAAACACAATTTTTAGGTAATTATTTAGCATCAAACAGAAAAAAGCCAAAAAGTAAACTATACTTGGGATAGTGAGTAGCTTGTTAGACAAGATAACACTCCTGTAAGGCCAAGAAACAAAATTTATTTTGGGAGCCAAGGTTAGTTAACTATTGTTGATTTACTAATGTTTATTCACATAAGCTTGTATATCAGGGATATAGTTATACTTATGTTATACTTATTAAGTAATATAGATTATGGTAAAATTTGATAAGTAGATTTTGGTATCAAACCTGGCCACTGCTTAACCGAATTCCTGATCAGGTACCTAAGCCCATAATCAAGTAATTGAAACTTCTGTGAGGGTCGATAAGCAAGGCAATGCTAGTTCTGAAAAGCTTCTACAAGTTCTCTTGTAGACATTAGGGGAAACCTCTGAGCCCGGTTAATCCTTCTGTGCATTGTTAACAATTGTTGGTACTTAATAGTATCGGCCGTAGGTTAAGCGATATTAAATAATGGAGGTCTGAGTGACCACTGTGCGGATTAAAGTCAGCAAATGGTCCTTAAAATCTTAGCGATGGGGTTTAGTACTCTAAGCAAAACAATGTATCCAACAGTTATCGCTTTAACTGTTAATGACATGAAGATTTAAAGTTGATGGCTTGAGCACTAGCTTTGAGCAAGATAAGTGTTGGATTACTAAAATTAGTAAAAATACGGCATAATGATATTTAGCTCGAAATATACTGAGCCAAAAATTAAAATTGATAAATAAACCAGTTTATGATGGTTCTATCTCAATATTCTGATAATTTAGTTAATAGTAGTTATAGCAAGTCACAAGTTTATTCCGGCCCTAGTAATATTGTGCCAATGGTTGTGGAACAGTCAGGCATGGGAGAGAGGGCTTTTGACTTATACTCACGACTACTTCGGGAAAGAATAATTTTTCTGGGAACTCAAGTAGATGAGAATTTGGCAAATACCATCACAGCCCAAATGTTATTCTTGGATGCTGAAGACCCAGAAAAAGATATCCAACTATATATAAACTCTCCTGGAGGCTCAGTGACTGCAGGAATGGCTATATACGATACGATGCAACAGGTACGACCTGATGTAGTTACAATTTGCTATGGTTTAGCAGCAAGTATGGGGGCTTTTCTTCTATCTGGTGGAGCAAAAGGTAAGAGAATGTCTCTTCCTAGTTCTAGAATTATGATTCACCAGCCTCTAGGTGGTGCTCAGGGTCAAGCTGTAGATATTGAGATTCAAGCTAAGGAAATCCTTTATCATAAGCGTAAGCTAAATGAATTATTAGCAGAACATACAGGTCAACCTCTAGAAAAAATAGAGGTTGATACAGAGCGTGACTTTTTTATGTCCGCAGAAGAGGCTAAAAACTATGGCCTGATTGATCAAGTGATTACTAGACAGAATCTTCCTGTACCAGGAGAGTCTGTCCCTGCAATGCAATAAGAGGCAGTTATGTCTAAATACGACTCCCATCTAAAATGTTCATTCTGTGGCAAGTCTCAAGAGCAGGTTAGGAAATTGATAGCTGGACCTGGAGTTTATATATGTGATGAATGTGTAGAGTTGTGCAATGAGATTTTGGATGAGGAGCTTTTTGACTCCAATGCTACAGGAGCACAACCACCAATACCACGTCCAGCACCAGCACCCCAAAAACGAGGGACTGGTACTAAGAGATTATCTATTAGTCAAATACCTAAGCCTAGGGAAATAAAGAATTATCTGGATGCTCATGTTATTGGTCAGGAGGAAGGTAAGAAGGTTTTATCAGTGGCAGTTTATAACCACTATAAACGTCTGAGTTTTCTAGAGGCCAAAAAAAGTGGTAAGTCCTCTCAAGATGAGGTGGAATTACAAAAGTCTAATATTTTGTTGATTGGGCCCACAGGTTGTGGAAAAACGTTGTTGGCTCAAACTTTGGCGGATTTATTGGATGTGCCTTTTGCCGTGGCAGATGCGACGACTTTAACTGAAGCTGGATATGTTGGGGAGGACGTGGAGAATATTTTGCTACGACTTTTACAAGTAGCAGATTTAGAAGTGGATGAAGCACAACGGGGAATTATATATATTGATGAGATTGATAAAATAGCTCGTAAGAGTGAGAACCCTTCTATAACAAGAGATGTTTCTGGGGAGGGTGTGCAGCAAGCCTTATTAAAGATGTTGGAGGGAACTGTTGCTAATGTTCCTCCACAAGGTGGTCGGAAACATCCCTATCAAGATTGTATTCAGATCGATACGAGTAATATTTTATTTATCTGTGGTGGTGCTTTTGTTGGTTTAGAAAAGATAGTAGATCAAAGAATTGGTAAAAAGTCAATGGGCTTTATTCACCAGAGTGGGGACAGTTATCAGGTTAAGGAGAAAAAAGTTGTAGATTTAATGAAGCAAATGGAACCAAATGATTTGGTGAAGTTTGGTTTGATCCCAGAATTGATTGGGCGAATACCTATGGTGGCTGTCGTTGAACCTCTCGATGAGGAGACTCTGATGGCAATTTTGACGAAACCTCAGAATGCTCTGGTGAAGCAGTATCAAAAGCTGTTACGGATGGATAATGTGAAGTTGGAGTTTGAGGAGGATGCTGTACGGGCGATCGCGAAGGAAGCATTTAGGAGAAAGACTGGGGCGCGAGCTTTGCGGGGTATTGTTGAGGAGTTGATGTTGGATGTGATGTATGAGCTACCATCACGGAAGGATGTGAGTCGTTGCACTATTACTAAGGAAATGGTGGAAAAGCGATCAACTGCAGAGTTGTTATTGCATCCTTCGTCTTTGCCTAAACCGGAGTCAGCTTAATTTATGTATTGCTTCTCGTAAGCACTTAAATAAAAAACTTCATTTGGCTACTAGGCCGACACAGCTAAAATAGTGGATTAGCTTTTTTCTGATAATTCTTGTTATGGCAAGACTTGACTATTTTTTAATAATATTAAGTCTAATTAGTTAGCCATAATAAGAATATTTTTCTATTTTAAATTACTCCCAATTTCCTATAGTTGTTATTTAAAGATATACCATAGTGATTCTGAATTTCAATTTTGTCAGTGCACTATAAATTTTGCTAAAATTTCAGTGGAGGTTTAGAGAGTAAACCCCTACAATAAATTATCCCTCCAAAAAACTTCCTTACCGTCTGCACGTCTTTATCCTTAAGGTCTGTCTGCCAGAAAAAAAATGGGTTTATCTGGCATTATGGCAATTGTAGAGGGGCTCATCATCCTAGAGATGAACATCTCAGAGGTATTCATATCTGTGGGTAAAAGAAGTGGAAGGGTAAAAGTGGCTACCATCGACGCTCCTGATCCGAAACTACTATGTTTAGGCTAAAAGTAACATTTGGAGGTAATTTGCGGCGAGGAAAATTTGATGCTTAGGGAGTAGAGTTATTCATGCAATGTGCCATGTTGAAAGGTATGATTCAAACAGGTAAACTCAAAAGTTACATGGGTTTAGTTCTAGTTAACTTCCACAAGGGGGGTTTGCTGCGATCGCAACTTTACTTTTATACAACAAAGCCTTTTCAGATCCTAGAGAATTTATCAGCAAAAGGTATTTTATAAGTTTATTTTTATATGTTTCATTAGCTTTTACCACCTCATCAAATTTTTCTTTTTCTGCTAATAAAGCTTTCTCTACTTCTAACACTGATTTCTATTGATTAATTGTTAATTGCTTCCTATAGAGATTCAACTGCTTTTTAACATCATCTAACGCCCATGATATGAGGCAGAACAAAAACTCAGAATATAATAATTTTGAACTAAATTAGGACAATTCTAAGCATTAGTTTATGGAAAAATAAAAAGTTGTTTTCCTTGTGGAATTCTGCGTAAATAGATAAGGGGTATCGATAGTAGCCACTTTCATGCTTCTTTTTCTTTCGCCCTACTTGACTAATACGCCTAAGGTTCTACATCTTGACAATTATTACAAAGCGAATTGTAAATAAGAGATTCAAATTTATTTATCAAGTTAGTTTGCAATAGAAATGGAGCAAATGGAATTTGTGTCATTAATATACCAATCAACTCTTTTTTTGGATCAACAAAATAATAAGTACTGTAGGCACCGAACCATTTGAAGGCACCTATTGAAGCTACTGTTTCACTAGGTGCTGACTTAACGGCCATACCATTAGTGAAACGATAGCTAGCCCCACCTAATAATTGTTGAAAAAATGGGTTAATTTCTAAATCTTCGGGTTTAATTGAAAGAAATTCTTCTACTGTTTTTGCGTCAGCCACCTGAATTACTGTTTGACCATCTTTGCTAATTAACTGGCCTTGTGAGAGAAGCATTTGGAGAAAACGAGAATAGTCGTTAATAGTAGAATATAAACCTCCTCCTCCAGAGAAATAGGTCTGTTTAAAAACGTCAGCATTGTTAACAAGAGGTTTCAAATTATTATTCTTAGGAGTATATACAGTGGTGAGACGGTCTAATTTTTCTTCACGGACAAAAAAAGAAGTATCCTTCATCTCTAGTGGTTGAAAAATTCTAGCTTCAAAAAACTCAGCTAGTGTCTGCTCTGATACTACTTCTATTAAATAGCCTAATAAATCCGAGTTTAAGTTACTGTAGAGAAAAGCACTTCCTGGTTCAAATTGCAAGGGAATATTTACAAGTTTCTCCATTGCTTCACCAATTGTTGCAGAGTTACCAGAGATGCTATTGGAAATTCCTGCTTTTAATCCAGAAGTGTGGTTTAGTAAATGCTGAATAGTAATTTGGTTTTTAGCAGTAACTGTAGTGAAATCACTTGCTTCTCCAGATTTTCCAGGAATCAACACTTTCAGACTCCCATAACTCTCAATGTATTTAGAGACCGGATCATTAAAATCAATCAAGTTATCTTGTTTTAAAAGATAAGCTGCAAAACCAGTTATAATCTTGGTCATAGAAGCAATCCGAAAGATATCATTCACTTGTATTAACTCTTCGGTTTCTAAGTTTCTGAAGCCTACTGTTTTACGATAACCTACTTTACCATTTCTGATTACTGTGAGTACTCCTCCAGCAATTTGCCTGGTATTTACAAGTAGCTCCAGTTCTTCTGTAATTGCTTCTAGTTTAGATGAAGAAAGTCCAATTTCTTCGGGAGTTTTAGCTACAGGCAAAGCTTTGGCAAAAGGAATTAAGCTAAGATAAACAAATGCAAAGATTATAGTCTTTAGTAAAGGCTTTTGAGTTAATATCATAAAATTTTCTGATGGAGTAGCTCACTAATTAGTTGATGGGAATATGGCTAAATGCAATTATATATCTTCAAAGTAATATCTATCCGAAAAATAACTAATTATAGTATTGAAAATTAAATATGACAGTACTCTATACATAGCATGCTTGGGTAAGTCTTGATTATGTTTTACTCATACGGCGCTTTCCGTTGTTATAAGATACAGCTACGGGGACAAGATGCGGGCAGTAGATAATTTTTACTATTTACTTTGTACATCATTGGCCTGAAATCTGCTGTAAATGCATAAGTGCCTTTAATCTGAAATTTCTGTTATGGGTAGAGGTTTGGTGTCCAAACCTCTAAGAATTAATTACCCCTCCAAAAACTTCCCTACTGTCTGCACGTCTTTATCCCCACGGCCGGAGCAATTAAAGACAATGCGGGGACTACCACTTAACTGTGGGCAAAGAGTTTCTAGATAAGCGATCGCATGAGCAGTCTCTAAAGCTGGAATAATACCCTCTAACTGAGACAAACGTTGAAAAGCTGCCACCGCCTCATTATCGGTCACACTATAATATTCGACTCTACCACTATCCTTTAAAAAGCTATGCTCAGGTCCTACTCCAGGATAATCTAAACCAGCGCTAATAGAGTGGGGTTCTATTATCTGACCTTCCTCATCCTGCAACAAATAACTCATTGCCCCATGCAACACACCTACTCGACCAAGAGTCAGAGTCGCAGCATGCTTATTCGTATCAACTCCCTTACCAGCAGCTTCCACACCGATCATCCGCACCGACGGATCATTAATAAACTCATGGAATAATCCCATGGCATTAGACCCCCCGCCAACACAAGCCATCAAAATGTCAGGCAAACCATTCCATTTTTCCAAACATTGAGCGCGGGTTTCGACCCCAATGACAGCATGAAAATCACGCACCATCATTGGGTAAGGATGGGGCCCAGCAACGGAGCCTAGAATATAATGGGTTGTCTCCACATTAGTCACCCAGTCGCGAATAGCTTCCGAAGTTGCATCTTTGAGGGTACCGGTGCCAGCTTCTACTGGTCGCACCTCCGCCCCCATCAGTCGCATTCTGAATACATTTAGAGCTTGACGTTCCATGTCGTGAATGCCCATGTAAATGACACACTTCAAGCCAAACCGAGCGCAAACTGTAGCGGTGGCCACACCATGTTGACCTGCACCTGTTTCAGCAATAATGCGTTGTTTGCCCATTCTCTGGGCTAATAAGGCTTGGCCTAGAGCATTGTTGATTTTGTGGGCTCCTGTATGGTTAAGGTCTTCCCTTTTCAGGTAAATTTGTGGCCCTGTACCATCAGGTTTGGTGTAATGAGCTGTCAAACGTTCGGCGAAGTAAAGAGGGCTAGGGCGACCTACATAGTCTCGTAATAGTTGTTGAAGTTCTTGTTTAAAAGTAGGGTCTTGACTGTATTTTTTACAGGCTGTCTCTAGCTGCAATAGGGCAGGCATTAATGTTTCTGGGACATATTTACCGCCAAACTTGCCAAATCTGCCTAGAGAATCTGGTTGTTGAGTGGAAGTTGGATTTAGAGGTGTAATAGTCACGAATTATTTCTCAATAATAGAAAATTTTGAATTTTAATACTCTCACCATTAAACATTAAATAAGATTAATTATCATGGGAGATTCTTGTTTAAGAGATTATTAACTAGATAAGGAATTAAACAAGTTGAGTTGTACTTCTACTATACCACCTCCACAAGTTTTTTATTTAACAGTTTGCTCTACTGTTATTAAAGTTCTATTTTTAATCACTTTTGTAGTGCCTACATTATGATTGTTCCACATAACTATAATTGCTGCAATATAATGTTTTTTCCTAAGGCATATTTCGCAAATAGCAATTTTTTTCTGTCTTTTAATACACAATATATATCTCCAAAAATACATACTTAGGAAAATGATAATAAGGCTTTAATAAGCTTAATAATAAGATTTATAATGGATAGTATTGAGATATATGATTATGATTCACTTGCTTATAATACTATTCCCATTTATTATCAAAATAAGATAATTTTTTACTTATAATTGTTGGCAAAATTTGCCTTAATACTTATCTTGTTTTCAATAAAAATTTAGTTATATTTAATTAATAAACTGACCAATTATAGAATTTATAGTTATTTTCTAAAAATACTTTTAGACCATGAAAATATGGTTCAATTATAGTGTTTTGTTATATTGATATTTATCAATTTATTTAAGATATCTTAATTTTTATAAAAAAATATTATAAAAGTTAGGTTAACTTTTCACAACGTTCCACAATGGTTAATATAAGTCTTTTGTTTTTAAAGTTTGAAATAAGAGAAGTCTATTTCAAATATTAAGGTAAAAACTTGAATAAAATATTAAGAGAAAAAAATTATGGAAGTTGAACGGTTGTTAGAACGTTATGCTGCCGGAGAACGAAATTTTCGAGATACTGATTTATTTCGAGCTAACCTTAATAATGTTAGTTTAGCTGGTGTAAATTTGTTTCGTGCTAACTTGTTCCGAGCTAATCTATTTAGAGCGAATTTGATTGGTATTAATCTGTATAATTCTACTTTGATAGGTGCTAATTTATATGGTGCAAATTTGAGTGGTGCAAATTTGAGTGGTGCTAACCTAACTCGTGCAAATTTAACTGGTGCAGATTTAAGTGGGGCTGACTTAAGTGCTGCAGATTTGAGTGGGGCAATTTTAAGTTATGCTCATCTCAGTTATGCTGACATGAGTCGTACTAATTTACATAAAGCAACTTTAATTGGTACTAATTTGAGTGGTGCCAATTTAAGTGGTGCTGACCTCAGAGATATAAAGATAACTAAAGTGAATGTGACTGAGACAAAATTTGCTCTTGCTATCGGTTTGTCCAAGGATATGAAGCTAGAGCTGCACCAGCAAGGAGCTAGAGTTGAGGATATGCCAAAAGAACTCTATGCCAGTAAATTGTTAAGTCGAATTTAAAGTCAATACGGTTCAGTTAAGAATTTGTTTATAGATTTTTTTAGGGTGGGTTAGAAAGCAAAAATTATTCGTTTTACTTTCTATTCCCCATTCCCTAGAGTTTTCCAAAGTGGGTATTCAAAGATAAATGATATTAAGTACAAAAAAAGAAATTGGGTCTATTGCCCTAATTATTATTTTTTGCTTTCAGGAAATATAGCTCAGATAATTAAACTAATCTATTTACTAGGTAGAGATTTGGAGATTAAATTTCTACAAATTTCAATTATGTATAAATGTCAAATTTTACATATAATTTATTATAGGATAATGGTTGTTATAATATCAAATAGCGATCGCAAACTAGCACTAAGTTTATCCCTATTTTTTAATTAAATTCTTCCCATCTAAGAGCTACTCTGGAGTCTGCTGTAATTCAGGTCTTTCCTCAGCAAGTACTGCTTTTTCTACAGGACAAACTTCCAAACAAATTCCGCAGTCAATACAGGAATCAAAATCAACCCAATACCAATCAGTTCCCTTATTATTTTTACCTGGCCCTGAATGGATACAAGCAACTGGACAGGCATTAGCACAGTCAGCAACACCTTCGCAAATATTAGTAACAATTGTATGTGGCATTTTAGTTTATTTAAAAGTTTAAACTTATTAATTCAAAAATTATATTATACCAAAGGATGAAAAAAATAATACTATACTTAAACAAGGCTTTAATTATTAAGAATTAACATGGGGTAAATAACCTTTATGATTATTATTAGTCAGAGTGGGTATTAATTATTCTTATTTTGTTTGTGTGAAAATTATATGCAACGCTACTACCTCATCTGCCATATCCTCAGCTAAATAAAATGTAGAATTTTTTTATAAATGGTATGAAAGATAGGCTAGATCAAGTAAATATTTTTCCTTAAAAAGAGCTCATTTATCCAGGGATAAAAGATTATTTTAGCTTTGACAAAAATGACTCATAAATTTGAGACTGGGAACCAAAAACATAACTAGGAGAAGAAACTGTCATATCTGTACCACCTACATTTCTCAGATGGTTAATTGCTGGCAATAACATACTTTGTTTAACTACAATTGTCACAGCATACAAGCTATTTTTTTCCCTAGAATATACTTTAGCAATAGTTGGTCCTTGTAGACCAGCAATACCAGTTAATTGACTTTTATACATGAGGCGATCGCCTATTTCATCTAGTGATTTTCCATCTACATTTGCTGTTATTGAAACATACTTTTTCGACTCCATTTGTGCCTCGAGCAACTCTAAAAATACTTGAGTTGTTTCTAATTTAATTTTATTTTCTTGTAACAAGCGTTTATTACCAATTAAACAAGCTTGAGATTCTATAAGTGTACCTCCTTCAATTTGTTTTAAACGATTTTCTCTGAGAGTTGTACCAGTGCTAGTTATATCAGCAATCATATCAGCATATCCCATACTTGGTGCGGCTTCCATTGCACCTTGAACTGCCACTAAAGAAAAATGTACAATTAACTTTTCATAGAGCCATTTTTGAGTTAGATGATGATATTTAGTCGCAATTCTCAAATTTTTTCCTTTATCTCTAAATAAGAGAGTTAACTCTGCTAAATCTTCTATAGAAGAAACATCAACCCAACTTTCAGGAACAGCTAAGACTAATTTACATTTACCATAACCCAACTTATCCCAAATTACTATTACATCATCATGTGATTGACCTTCTTCACAAACCACATCATAACCTGTAATTCCTAAATCTACACTTCCTTCTTCTACCTTTGTAAAAATATCTGCTGCTCTTTGAAATAAAACTTTTACTTGTGGTAAAGCAGGAATTGAACCAAAATATTGTCTTTCATTGGGTCTAGATACACCCAAACCACAGGCTGACAATAAGTTCATTGTTCCCTTTGCCAAAGCACCTTTACTTGGTAAGGCTATTCTTAAAGTTTGATCTTTTGTCATTTCAGTTATTAGTTATTAGTATTACCTGCTAAATTATAAGTATTCAAATACTGAATTTAATATTTTTCTCATCCCTTGAAAGGGGGTAAATTGAAATCTAATTTTTTGGTGGTTTTGCTTAAGGATATTTACTAATAATTCAGCTATCGGCTTTTTCATGAATCCAGCAATTATTAGTTTAATTTCTACTACTTTTTTAACCAGAAATTCGTGTTTTGAATATCTAATTAATGAAGGTAGTAAGCGAGTAACAGATAAGATTTAAACTCACTATATGAACCAATATAAATTTGAATCAAATGAAATAGTTTTGCATCATTATATTTTTTTTTTGAATCTAGTTTATTAACCCAAAAATTGTTATCAAGCTGATAGCTGAATGCTGATACAATCTATCAAAAACAATCTACATTTTATTGATAATAGTTAGGATTTTACGTATAATTTTCATCTAATAATAATTAACGTACTACTAGCTCATTATTCTCAAAAGAGTTATTGAGCAGATGTTGATTACTTAATAATTGAAGTATTACCTAAGTATAGCATTAATTTTAACAATTGGTATTATCTTTAATATTTCTAACTTGATGTACTACTTCATGCAACTCTAATTTTTTTTGTTCTCCTGAATCTAGATTTTGCAAAAGCACCTTACCACCTTTTTTTTCGGTAGAGTTTACAATAATTAAAAATGAAATTTTCTGCTGATTTCCATACTCAATATTACTCTGAATATCTCTTCCAATAACATCAGTTTCTATTCGCAAGCCTAGGCTTCTTAATTTTTCAGCAACTCTCACAGAATCACTATAATCTTCTCTAGTCAAACCAACTACTAGAGCTTCAACAAATTGATAATTATTGAAACTCAAATGAGCTTTTTCTGTTAATTCTTTTCTGAGTTCTTCCATGAGATAGGAAAAACCAGTGGCAGGAGTTTCCTGTTTACCTCCTAAACTGACAACCAAATCATCATATCTACCTCCACCACATAATTTTCTTTCTACTCCTAACTTGCTGTCATAAATCTCAAAAACCATACCTGTATAATATTGAAGACCCCGACTAATTCCCAGGTCAAGACTAATACGATTTTTGTCAATATTAAAAGCTTCTAAACTTTTCAAAATATCTTGTAATTCTGCTAAACCATAATCATCAATACCATAAGCCGAAAGTAGTTTTTTTATTTCTTTGAATATGGCTTGAGGCTCTCCTTTGAGTTGACTCAATTCTGTCATAAACTCTAATGCTTGATTTAGCTCTTTAGTTTGATCTTGATGTTTAATTTTAATTAACAAACGGTCAACTATTTCTTCTGGTGTACGAGTACTTGTAAGTTCTATATTCATACTTTCCAGCAACTTAAAAATTGCTGTTCTTGCCTCATTTTCTTCTAAATTTTGTAGGATATCTGTGATTTTTTTTGTTGTCGTATTTGTATCTAGTTGTTCTGCCAAAAAATTATTTTTTTTAAAAGCAGGATAGATTTCAGAAAGTCGACTTTCTACTATCTCTTTACCTTCTATTCTTAGAGTTTCCATCTGAGTAAGTAGAAAACTACGAAGACGAGTGTCTAGCTGAAGATGGTCAAGAAAATTATTGAGGACTCCAACGTGGCCGATAAATGTTTGATATTCAGTTAAACCTAGACGATCTAAACCTTGACAGGCCATAGAAATAATTTCCCCATCAGCGATCGCTCCTGTGGCACCTATTAACTCTATTCCCATTTGAGTAAACTGTCCATATTTTTCTTTCTGGGGCTGTTCATAACGAAATACTGGCCCCATATAATAAAGTCGCACTGGCAGGGGTAGTTCTTGTAAATTGTCTAAATAAGCACGGACCACTGAAGCTGTAAATTCTGGTCTTAGACAGAGGCGACGGTTGCGGTAAATGAAGTCGTAGAGACGAGAAATAATATCCTCACCAGATTTTTTTAGATAGAGTTCGGTATATTCTATGAGTGGTACATCTATGGGTCGATATCCATAGGACTCAAAATTGCTACTCAGTATACTTTTGATTTGTTGATCTATCTGGTAGGTACTTGGGAGAATGTCGTTAACTCCTGTGACTCTTTCTACTTTGATAGTTTGCATAAAATATTTTTTAATTTTTAGCTTTGGTAAGCGATCGCTATCCAAATAAACTAATAGCTGATTTTTGTCTATATTCAAAAAAAAATAATTATGTATTCAAATTTGCCTAATAGCTGGTTTCGTGTTGCTAGAAGTGAAGATTTATCTACCAAAGGAGTTATACCACTTCATTATTTTGGAAAAGACTTTGTACTGTTTCGTACAGAAGATGGCAAACCCCATATTTTTGATGCCCATTGTCCTCACTTAGGGGCTCATCTTGCTCATGGGGGTAGAATAGAAGGCCAGACTCTAAGATGTCCCTACCACGGTTGGTTTTGGGATACAAATGGACAATGTGCTGCGACTCCTTATCCGAATAAAGCAAAACCTCAAGTCAAAATACAAAATTGGCCTGTACTTGAGCTGAATGGTCTAATAATGATGTATCATCACCACCAAGGAAAATTACCAGACTGGGAAATACCGCAAATACCAGAACTAATGTCTGAGGAATGGACTCCTCTACGTTTAGTCCGTCAGTGGAAAGTACGCACTACTCTTCAAGATTATATGGACAATAGTGTAGATGTCTCTCACTTATATAATTTGCACAGCCGTACTTTTAAAAGCGCTCATAGTTATGGTGTAGAAATTGACGGACCAATGTTAACTCATAGAATGTCCCAGAAATATAATTTATCTTCTTTAGCAGCGGGAAAATTAGTATTGGAAGATGGCTCAGTTACTACTATTTATTATGGACCTGCTTATGATGTGAGTTTTTACTGGACAGAAGGAAAGTTAAAGCTAGGTTTGCTAACTATTTTTACAGGAACACCAATAAATAATGAGTATCTTGATATTGCTATATTTTATAGTGTGAAAAAAGTTCTACCTTTTCCTTTAAGCTTGATTTTAAATAAGATGTTAAAACAGGATGTTTTAGAAACTTTTGAACAAGATGTGAGTATTTTAGAGAATAAAAAAAATATTCGTAATCCACTTTTATATCAAAATGATGGCCCTGTGCGTCAGTCTCGAAGTTGGGCAAGTCAATTCTACTCCGAAAATTCTGCTTGATCAAATTAGTATAAATTGAATCCCGGAAATTGATGCTATATAGTCATGATCTATGTAGAAACCGGGTTGAGGAAACTCCCTGGTTTGAACAATAATGGTCAGGGTCATAAACCTGGTTTCTTGTTTAGGTGTGTAAGTTCTGTTAATTTAAGACAGTTATCTCTATAGTTTATTCCTTTTTTTTTTGAATATTTACTCTAACTTTAGTTTTCCAACTTTGGTCTGACCTATGGGTTTTGTATATAAAGTCCCTACTATTTTTAGTATCAGACCTCCCCACCTCCTCCAACAACTCTAATAAGTATTCAACTGGCTTGATATTACAAGGGAATTAATTCAGAAAAATTGACTAATAGTTGTTCATTATCTAACTCATCTCCTAAACGTGCTGGTGAAAAATGTATTTGAATACCCCGTAATTTTTCTTGATAATGTAAATTAATTAAAGCTTTTAATGCCTGAGTCATAGCTTCTATACTCGCAAGGTCAGTTTCAATGTCTGGCACTTCTCCCTCAAAAGCAGCTGTTATCATTACGACTAAATTACCGGTGGGAGGTAAGGTTAAAGGTTCATTATTTTCTCCGTAGTCTTCATTTTCCCCAGAACTTAGATAGCGTTGGGCAGAGTCTGTAAACAGTTCATCAAAAAAGTCTCCTGCTTCTGCCTCGTCCCAAACAACATCACCTTCATTAGCGGCGGACTGCCAGTAGGTGTCGTATTGTAGTAGAGTTTTACAGACTTCCACAAGTTCTTCTCCTACTTGTTGTAAGTCACCTTCTGATCCAACGGCTTCCCTAGCAGCTTTGTTTAAAACACCTAATAAGGGTGTTACCTCTGAACCTGCTAAGTGAATGAATAAACGAGAGACAACAAATCGAGTTTTACCTGTAAATTTATTTAACCTATCTTGCCAAGAACCCATAATTTTACCTTTCTCTAAGATTTTTAGATATAATTTTACAGCTTAGAATTGTCATAATGTCAAGGACAAAATTTCTTAATATTTCTCCCACTTTGTCGCTCTTATTCGGCTTCAGTAGTTAGCCCCTAAATTCCTTCTAAAAGGCTATCCTTGATCAGGAATGTCTAAAACTTTTTCTACCTGACCTGGAAGGGGATGGGGGGGGGGAGAATTATCTCAAAACTACATCTGGTAGAAAAAAAATATATTTTTAAACACATTTACTCTTTCAAAATATCCATTTAATAGCAAATTTATAAATTCTCTTTTTTGTCAAGTTTTATGCTAAAAAAGATATTTATAAACCATTGCTTTAAAAGGGTAATTTCCGGTCATATCGTGTCCGGTTAAATAGTTATAGTTGTTTTAATTAAAATTGAGACAAAAATTGAGTATAATAATTTTAAGTAAAGTAGAAACTATTTTTAACCATGCCTTACAATTTAGACTTCAGACAAAAAGTCATAAATTTTGTAGAAAATGGTGGTACTATTACCGAAGCAGCTCATGTATTTGGGATAGGAATAACTTCGATATATAGATAGTGATCTCGCCCAAAATTGGAAGCAAATAAGGTAAAATTTCGTCGAATAAAATTAGATTAGAAAGAATTAGAAAAAGATATCAAACTAAATCCAGAGTTTAAATTGGTAGACAGAGATAAAAAAATTGGAGTTAATCCTACAGCTATATTTTATGCTTTGAAAAAAATGAATTTTCCTTAAAAAAAACAACTTCGTTATAGGGAAATAAATAGAGAATAAAGGATAAAATATTATTCATAAACTACGAGATTTCATCAAAAAATTTTGAGGCAAAAGCCTTATATTTATTGATGAATCAAGATTTGAAGATAATCAATACTATATTTATGCCTGGTCAAAAAAAGGGAAAAAAGT